>Ga0316204_10000564_pt1 | contig 132444 bp, 102 predicted proteins | sample 6monrhotite_MG_2_FD_205661 | JGI IMG/M metagenome (GOLD analysis project Ga0316204, IMG submission 205661) | Microbial mat bacterial communities from mineral coupon in-situ incubated in ocean water Damariscotta River, Maine, United States -... | ecosystem: Environmental > Aquatic > Marine >...
ACCCTCACCGTCGCCGCACCTGAGCCAGCGCGCCAGGAACTCGACGCGATGCTCGAACACCTTCGGGCCGCCTGAGTCTCGATCAGACCGCCGTCACACGACCGCGCTTTGCAACACTGAGGTATACGCAGCGTGAAACGGTCGTGCCGATGTGTAGGTGGGCCCTCCGATGCGGGTTGGTCGGTGGTAGGCGTCTTCCCAGAAGCGATGTGCGAGCGAGCTCGCGCAGTGGCGAGCTTGCCGGCGGCGGATTCGACCACGCCCTGCCCGCATTCGGATGCGGTGTTTCACGACTTGTGACACTGCATCCGCGATGACGAGCCTCGGATATTTCTCGCCAAACAAGGCCGAGCCCCGAACCCAGTCATGACCCACTCGAGCAACCGGCGAATCGCCGGCGCCTGGTCTCTCCCTCGATCACGCGGTCTGAAGACTCGGGTACTCGGCAGGCCCTCTCATCCCCCCATCCTCCAGTTTTTCATCTTCAGCTGACGTTCTACCGGACATATTTTCATTTGACCAATATTGAACTATCAGTCATATGGTTCTCATGAGCACAAGACGACCCTCGCGGCTCGACGTGGCGTGGACCGCAAGCCGGCTTGCGGGACGCCGCCTGTTCGGCCGAAAGGTCGGCGAGCAAGACGCTGAACTGGGTGAGCTGCTCACCGGCCAACTCGACCAGATGAAGGGGATGGCCATGAAAATCGGCCAGATCGTTTCCTACATGGACATCCCTCTTCCCGACGAGGTTCTGTCCACGATGTCCCGCCTACAGACCGGCCAGCGAGGCATGGATCCCGCACGCACCCGCGCCATACTGGAGGACGCCCTTGGCGCGTCGCTCGAGACCCTGTTCGACGCGTTCGAGATCGAGCCGATTGCAGCGGCCTCCATCGGACAGGTGCACCGCGCCAAGCTGGCCGGACAAGAGGTCGCCGTGAAGGTGCAGTACCCAGGTGTCGCCGATACGTTCCGGCAGGACCTGGGCATGATCGACCGTATCGCCTCGCTCGCCTCGCTCGCGAGCGCGGTCGATGGCAAGGCGATCGTCCGCGAGCTCGGGCGCCGGTTGAGCGAAGAGTGCGACTACCTCCGAGAGGCACAGATGCAGGCCGCATTCGCGACCGCATTCGCCGACGACCCCGCCATTCACATTCCAGCCGTCGTGCCCCAGCGGTCGGCGAGGAACGTGCTGACCAGCGCGTGGGTGGAGGGCGACAACTTCGAGGCGTTGCGGACATCCGGGGATCAAGCGCGGATCAACAGAACCGCCGCTGTCCTGCTGCGCTTCAGCTACCGCAGCCTGTTCAACTTCGCGTTGATTCAAGCCGACCCGCACCCCGGCAACTTCATCTTCGAGGCGTCGGGGCAGGTGACGTTCCTCGATTTTGGCTGCGTGCGGCAGCTGGAGGCGGCGTTCGTCGCTGCCCTGCGTGCGATGACCCTCGCAGTTCGAGACCGTGACATGCCGAGGTTTCGGCGCGCGGTGGCCGACCTCGGTGTTGTCGGAGAACCCAAGCGGTTCGACTTCGACCATTTCTTCATGGTGATGGAGCACCTGTACCGCCCCTTGGTCGCGCCCCACTTTCGCTACACGAGGGAGTACACGGCCGAGGGCATGCGCCACAACGGCCCCACAAACCCCAACGCGCGGGCCCTGGCCATCCCCCCGGCCTATGTCTGGGTCATGCGGTTGCAGTGGGGGTTGTCATCAATTCTGGCCAAGCTGGGGGCGCAAGGCTCGTTTGACGGCATCCTCGACGACGTGCTGAGGTCACCGATGGTACCGATGCCCGTGCCCGCCCGACAGGACGGTCCCCCTGATTTTCAGCGGCCCCAATAAGAGTCTGCCGATCCATGCCTCGCGCACATACCGACCAAGAGCGCCAAGAGATCCGCAAGCGCCTGTTGACCGGCGGCCGCGATCGATTCATTCAGGTCGGCCTACAAAAGACAACACTGTCCGACCTCGCAGCCGACGCGGGGATCGGCAAGGGCAGCTTCTACCAATTCTTCGCGTCCAAAGAGGAGCTGTTCATGGCCATCCAGGAGGACGAGGAAACGCACTTCAAGCGCGCGCTCGTCCAGGACCTCGACCAGGCAGCCAACGGGCGCGAGGCGGTCGTCACCTTGCTTCGATGTGTCGCGACGCGACTCGAGCGACACCCATTCTTACAGGCGTTGCTCGATCCTCAGGTGTTGGGGGCGCTCACGCTTCGGATCTCCCCCGCTCGGCTACAGGAACACCAAGCGGACGACCGGGCGTTCTTCCTCGATCTCGCAGGTGACTGGAAGCAACGCGGGTGGTTGCGCGACCATGTCGAACCGCAAACTGTATTCGACGTACTCGTCGCCATGTTTGGGATCTCCGTCCAGCGCGGGCTGCTGGGATCAGACGTCGTCCAGCGTGCCACCGCCGAACTCGCCGAGGCCGTCGCCGACCGTTGGTGCAGCGAACGCTGAGCTTCACGTTTGCCCGAGCCCCGTGCTCGTCTCAGCCCTCGAGCGCCTGCGCCAACGCGAGATGAGCCAATGCCGTTCCCACGTCGGGAGCGTATCGCGGTGGCCGAAGTGCATCGACGGCGCAGCGCAATGGGTCCGGAAGAGGCTGGAGCCGCCACGCAGCGCTGGGGTCCGCGCTCTGGGGAGGACCGTACTTTGGGAGTTCCTCGTCGACCGCTTGGACCGCGTCCGCCATCGTCCCGAACTTCCCGAGGCGACGCTCACCCAGCCAGACGGTCGCGCCTTGGCGTCCCTGAGGCTTGAGTGCGAAGAACCGCAGCTCACCATCGTGAGACTGAAAATGCAGCATCATCCCCTGGGCCCCCAAGGACAGCCACGCGTTGAGGGAGATCGCCGCTGTCTCTTCGCGCTGGTCCATCGTGAGTGGGTCGAACTTCGCCAGGCGTTCCTGAATCTCGGCCAACGTCGCCGGAGCTTCGTCGAGTTGGTCGACCGGGATCTGTAGCGGCTGTTCGCGTTCCTGTGCTCCCTCCGCGGGCGGTTCCTCCTCATCCGCTTGTGCCGGTTCCCCCTTGGCCGAGGCATCGAGCGTCGCCGTCGTCACGACATCGAGGCTCGAGAGGTCGACGAAGTCGAGCACCAAGCAGTCCTCGGAGTCGGGCGAGAGCCGCATGCCTCGGCCGACGCATTGGAGGTACATCGACACCGACCGGGTCGGGCGAACCATCGCGACCGCGGACACCCCGGGGTCGTCGAAGCCTTCGGTGAGCACACCGACGTTCGTGATGACGCGCAGGGTGCCCTCCGCGAAACGTTGCAACGTTCGGCTTCGATCTGGCTTGGGCATCTCACCGCACACCATCGCGGCGGGAACTCCGAGTTCACGCAGCGAGCGCGCCAGGTTCTCGGCGTGCCGAACCGTCACGCAGAACGCGATCGTGCGCCGGTCTCGCGTGCACTCCTGGATCGCGCGGGCCACCAGCAGGTTCCGGCTCTCGACATCGACCGCCTCCTCGAGTTCTTCCTCGTCATAGTCCTCGCCGCGAACCGTCACTGACGACAGGTCCGCCGCGGTCGAGAATCGGAGTCCTCGCAAGGGTCGCAAGTATCGATCGTCGATCATCTCCCGGAGCGAACGCTCGTAGACGATCTCCTCGAAGACCTCACCGAGCCCCCGACCATCTGCCCGGCGCGTTGTCGCGGTGAACCCGACCAGGGTTCCGGGCCAATCCGGCGCAAACACCCCGATCTGCTCCAGGACGCGGCGGTTCGAGTCCGCCACTGCGTGGTGGCACTCGTCGTAGATCACCAGGCGAAGGTCACGGCCGGCCAACGCGGGTCCGATACGTCCTTCGTGCAAAGACCGAATCGATGCAACCACGACCCCAGCATCCCGAGACGCTCGACGCAGGCCCCGCTCGAGAGAGACGGTCCGGGTGTCGTTCGCGTTCTGCCGTAGCGCGGCCTCGATCTTGGAGCGTGCCTGCGCGAGCAACTCATCACGATGGGCGAGCACCAACACCGGATGCCTCGCGCGCCGAATCAGCTCGGAGAAGATGATGGTCTTGCCAGCCCCAGTGGGCAGGGCCAGCAGCATGCGCCGAATGCCTCGGCGGCGTGCGTCGAGCACGGCCTCGATGGCCTCGCGCTGGTAGGGGCGGAGCTTCACGGCGGCGGAGCGGCAACCCTACCGGGCCCAAGGCCACGGCGACAACACAGGCGCGGATGAACGACAGGTGCTCACAGACCCACGTCATAGGGGGCAGCAGGGAAGACCCCGCGCCACAGAGGTTCGAGCAGCTCGGCCAGCCGGCGCGGCGCGAACGTGTGCTCACCCGAAGTCAGCTCCTCCGGGCTCCACCAGCGCATCCGCCCCAGCGTCGCGGCCTCCCGCGCGCTCACATCTGTAAACCGTGGCTCGAAGGAAGGGACGCGAAGCCAGAAGAACCGCTCGAGGGACCGAACCCAACGCCCGTCGGCCGCCTGCCAGAGGTGTGAACGCGACCATACGACCGGCCCCACCGCGGCGGTGACCCAGGATGTCTCCTCCCACAGCTCCCGAATCGCCGCAGCCTCTAGCGACTCCCCGGGCTGTACGCCCCCACCGGGCGTGAACCAGACGCCGGGCGTCCACGCCGTCGTGCCCTCCATCAGCAGGATTCGGTCCGAAGGGTCGACGACGAGCACGCGGGCGGTGGGGCGACGGACCGCGTGTTCTGGGTCGCTTCCGTCCAGCACGCGCTCACCGTACCGTTTCTGTTTCCGCGCGCGCTGACAACATGGGCGTCATACGCACGCCCGGGGGCCGCCCGAGCGGGGTCCCGCCAGATTCGGCAGCAAATGCCGGCCAGACCCACCCCACACCGGGACCGTTTCGGTATCCTCCGGCCGATTCGTCGTGTCTGGCCTCCGACCTCCCATCGTGCGACGGCTCCGCGCTCTAGCCGTCGCAGCTGCGCTGCTGCTTCCCGCTTCCGCTTCGGCGGAGCCTGCCGAAGAACCTCCCCCGCCCCCGGCGGAGCCGGAGCCGAGCGAACCCGAGCCCGCCACGGGTGTCGAGGCGGCCGAGGTCGAGGCGTTGCGGCGTCGCATCGACGAGCTCGAGGAGAAGATCGAGACGCTGGCCTCCCAGCCGACCGCCGAACCGCCGACGGTGCCACCGCCCGCGGCCGCCCCACTACCTCCGTCCCCACCGGAGGGCGATCCCCCTCCTCCGAGCATCGCGGGCGCGGACGGAGATGCCGCCCACAACACTCCGCCCAACTTCGCCGACGGGTTTCATTTCGGATCCTACGGACGCGTTGCGCTTGGCACCGACGCGAAGGGCCGCCCGGGTCGAGACGGGGACATCGTCGCCCGCGGGTCTCGCCTCGACGAGTCGAGCTACCTGGAGCTCGAGCTGCGGCGCGAGGACTACTGGGAGAAGACGGGGGCGTACACCCGCATCGTCAGCACGCTCGCCATCGGCTCCCCGTTGTTTCACACGACGGGAAACTTCAACGCCAACCTGGGCATCCGCAACCTCTACGTCGAGGAGAGTGGCCTTGGGACCGACCGCCTGCGGGTCTGGGTTGGGTCCCGAATGTACCGGGGCAACGACATCTACCTGCTGGACTTCTGGCCACTGGACAACCTCAACACCGTTGGCGGCGGTCTCTCGTACACATTCCTCGACGACCTGACGGTCCGGCTTCACACCGGCATCAACCAGCCAAGCAGCGCGTTCTTCTATCAGACCAGCCCACGCCCGCTGCCGCTGGGCCGCATCGGTGAGGCCCAGGTCGCGATCACCGATCGTCAGAAGTTCATCAGCAGCGCCCGGGTCAGCAACATCTTTCCTGTCGGAAAAACCGGCGGCATCAAGCCCGTGCTCTACGGCGAGGTGCACTACACCTCCGCCGCGCAACAGGAGACCGACGTCCGCCAGTTCGAGGACCTTCCCCTCGACACCGGATTCCTCGTCGGCACCCAGGTCGGGTTGTTCACCGGAAAACGTTCCACGCACCTGAACCTCGTGTTCCGGTATGCGGGTGGTCTGGCGGCCTACGGCGAGTGGGGCACGCCCACGCAGCTGGGTCCCGATCGGACCTCCAAGGGGGCCCGCGAGGTGCTCGCGGCGATCAGCGGCAACTACGAGAAGGGCCCGTTTGGGCTCCTGCTGGGCAGCTACTGGCGATTGTTCCGCAACGCGAGCCCCGGGCTCGACGCCGCAGACCTGGGCGAAGGCATCGTCATCGCGCGCCCGACCTACTGGTTTGGCAAGGGCGGCGGCGGACTCTCGCTCGAAGGTTCGTACCAAGCCCAGCGACGCGGCGTCCTCGTCAACCAGGAGGAGGATCCGCAGCCTCAGTTCGGGCAGATGGGGCGCATCGGCGTGATGCCCTTCCTCTCGCCGGGCGGCCGCGGCAACTACCAACGACCTCACCTCCGGCTCGTCTACCTGGCGTCGATTCGTGACGCCGGTGCTCGCCGGCTCTACCCCCGCGACGACGTGTTCGGCCTGCGCCCGGTCGACCACTACGTGGGGCTCAACGCGGAGTGGTGGTTCGGCTCCACCAGCTACTTCCGGGACTAGTCCATGGGGGGCCTTTCGCAAAGGCCCCCGCCGCTGCGGCCGGCAAGCCGCCCTTCGCTTCCCCCCAAACGCTCGCCCTTTCGGGCTCTACTTCCTCTCCCGGGGGGCCTTTCGCAAAGGCCACCGCCGCTGCGGCCGGCAAGCCGCCCTTCGCTTCCCCCCAAACGCTCGCCCTTTCGGGCTCTACTTCCTCTCCCGGGGGGCCTTTCGCAAGGGCCCCCGCCGCTGCGGCCGGCAAGCCGCCCTTCGCTTCCCCCCAAACGCTCGCCCTCTCTTCACGGAACCCATCATGAATCGCATCGCATCCGCGCTCGCCCTTCTCGGCGCCGTCACCCTCGGCGGCGGCTGCATGGACTTCGGTGGTTTCGACGGCCCCATCGAGCTCGACACCCAGGTTGAAGACTGGCGTAACGAGGTCATCTACCAGGTCCTCGTCGACCGCTTCGACAACGGTGATTTCGGCAACGACCAGGGCGTCCGCGGCGACGACCTCGCCCGCTATCAGGGCGGAGACTGGAAGGGCCTGGAGAATCGCCTCGGCTACCTCGACGAGCTCGGAGTCACGACGGTGTGGATCTCCCCGGTCGTGAAGAACGTCGACACCGACGCCAACTTCGACGGCTACCACGGGTACTGGACGCAAGACTTCGAGGCCACCAACCCGCACTTCGGCGACCTCGTAGCATTGCGCTCGCTCGTCGATACGGCCCACCAGCGGGACATGAAGGTGGTGATCGACATCGTCACCAACCACGTCGGCCAGGCGTTCTACTACGACATGAATCTCAACGGCGTCCCCGACATCACGTTGCAGGGCAGCAATGATGCGGGCGAGTTCCGGCACTACACCGAGTACGACCCCGACTTCGACCCCCGCGGGATTCAAGCCTTCACCTCCCTGGGCGAAGCTGGACCGGCCCCGGTCGTGTTTCAGTACGACCCCGCGACCAACCACGTCCCTCCCGAGCCCGCGATCTTCCGCGACCCCGCGGTCTACAACCGCAAGGGCCGGACGGTGAACTTCGACGACCCCGACCAGCTGCTGCACGGCGACTTCCCCGGCGGGCTCAAGGACATCGACACAACACGCTGCGACGTCAAAGAGACCTTCGTCGACGTGTACGCAGGATGGATCGAGAAGACCAACGCCGATGGGTTCCGCATCGACACCATCAAGCACGTCGAGGGAGAATTCTGGCGCTACTTCACGCAGCGCATCCGTACTCGGTTGGCGGCGCAGGGCAAGACGAACTTCCTGATGTTCGGAGAGATCTTCGATGGCAGCGACGAGCTGATCGGCAGCTTCACCAAGAAAGAACTCCCCGACGATGCGGCACTCCAGCGAGAGCAGTCGTGCGTGCCCGATGGCCAGCCCATCACCGGAGACCAGCTTGACAGCGCGTTCTACTTCTCCCAGCATTTTCAGGCCGTACGCGGCGTGTTTCAGGACGCGGGCCCGACCGACCAGATTCGCTCGCTGTGGGAGCAACGCGCGACCAACTGGGGCACCGAGGCCATGGCCGACAGCACGGGCCTGATCCCGTCCGAAGTGCCGATCAACTTCCTCGACAACCACGACGTCGCCCGCTTTCTGTTCTGGCTGCGCGAACGCCCCGAGAGCGAACGGCGTGCCTTGCTACACAACGCGCTCGCCTTCCTGATGACCGCACAGGGCATCCCGTGCATCTACTACGGCACCGAGCAAGAACTCGACGGCGGCAACGACCCGGCCAACCGCGAGCGCATGTGGGACACCGGCTTCGACACCGCCGGCGAAACCTTCCTGTGGACCAAGCGGCTCATCGCGATCCGAGGCGCGTACCCGTCCCTGCGACGCGGCGGCTTGATCGTCGCCTACTCCACACCCAACACGGGCGACGAACCCGACGCCGGCATCCTGGCGTTCGAGCGGGCTGGAGGCGATGCCGGGGGGAGCTACGCCCTGGTGGTCTTCAACACCCACCAAGATCACGACAGCGTCACCCGCAACGGCGACGAGGCGATGACCGTGCTCGCCCCCCCCGGAACCGAGCTCGTCGATGCCCTGACCGGGGAGCGCGTGGTCGTCAGCGGCGACGGCACCCTCGAGGTCTCCATCCCGCCCATCGGCCGCGCGATCTACATCCCGGCAGCCGAGTACGAGCCCGAGATCTGAGATGACCGCCGTCCACGTTCAGTCGGTCACCAAGCGGTTCGGTGAGACGACCGTGCTCCACGACATCGATGCCGAGATCCCTCAGGGGGCCTTTGCGGTGCTCGTCGGCCCTTCGGGCTGCGGCAAGTCCACGCTGCTTCGTCTGATCGCGGGGCTCGAGCAGGTCACCGACGGGCGCATCTTGTTTGGCGAACAGGACGTCACGGCACTCCCACCCCGGGATCGGGATATCGCGATGGTCTTCCAGTCCTACGCCCTGTACCCGCACATGACCGTGCGGGACAACATGGCGTTTGGGCTTCAGCTTCGCAAGACAGACCCGGCGACGATCGAAGCCCGCGTTCGTGAAGTCGCGAAGACCCTCGACATCGATCACCTGCTGAGCCGGTACCCGCGACAACTCTCGGGCGGGCAGCGCCAGCGAGTGGCGATGGGACGGGCCATCGTGCGGCGCCCCGCGCTGTTCATGTTCGATGAACCGCTCTCCAACCTCGACCCCGCGCTGCGCACCCAAGTCCGGGTCGACATCCGGCGGCTTCACGATGCCCACGACGCCACGAGCGTCTACGTGACGCACGACCAAGTCGAAGCCATGACGCTCGCCGACATCCTGTTCGTGCTCGAAGGCGGGCACGTGCAGCAGTCGGGACCCCCTCTGGAGGTCTACGAGCGGCCCAAGAATCGTTTTGTGGCCGAGTTCCTCGGCTCCCCCGCCATGAACATGGTCCCGGCGACGATCCAGGGCACCTCGCTGCATTTCAACGACGGCAGCTCTTCTCTCTCGCTCGAAGGCGTCACCGACTTCGAGGGTTTGACCGAGGGTCGAGCGGTCGACGTGGGGATTCGAGCCCAAGACGCACAACGGTGCACGGACACCGAGGCCGACCTTCACATCGAGGTTCGTTTTGTGGAGACCCTCGGCTCTCACGTCCATGTGCACGGAACCCTGGAAGACGCGCCGTTCATCGCGGCCTTCGAAGGGAGCCGGGGACCCAACGCAGGCGACGTCGTTCCCCTTCGTGTCAGCCGCTTCCATCTCTTTGATGCGGAGTCGGGGACCTCACTGCGCTCGCCCTCGTCGTAGAACCGCCGGGCAGACCGTCTACTGGATGAAGAAAGGCGTCGGTGCGCACCCTACGGGGCGGCAAGCAGTCCTCGAGGTTCGGCGTCAGGTCGACTCCGGGGAGAACCAACGTCCCCGCGAGGATGCCGCAACTGCCCACACGGCAACTCTCGGAGATGACTGCGGGGTCTTCACAAGCTCTGGAACAATCGGACCGCCGCCTCGGCGTAGTCGCTGTCGAACGTGTGGCCACCCTCGAACGTGCACCACTGCACCGGGGCAGCCTCATCACAGCCCTCGTAGCTCACGCACCCGCGTTGCCGCAGCGGTGTCGTCTCTTCAGAGCAGCCGTTGTAGGTGGCCCACCCGTTGCGCGCCATCACCCCAGAGTTGAACGGGATGCTGTCATCCGCGGTGCCGTGCGACATGAACACCGCAATCGGCGCTTGGCAAATCCCGGTGGATGGCGCGAAGCCAGAGGAAGCACCAATGCCGGTAAAGAAGTCGCCTCGGTAGCAGCCGACCGCGTGGGACATCGCAGCACCGCGCGAGTAGCCGAAAGCATGGACACGGTCGAGGTCGAAGCACATCTGCACTCCGACCTCCTGGGCGATCGCCATCACCAGCTCGACATCGGCTCCATCGGACGCCGTACTCCAGGCCGGAGACCCGCCTGCCCCCGACCCATCGGGATACACCACGATCGCCTGGCCTTCGTAGAACTCGGACAGCCGGTACCCGTTGCGCGCGTTCGAACTGTCGCCACCGTCGCCATGAAAGCCGAACACGATCGGGTATGGCGTATCGGGGTCGTAGCCGCGGGGCACCTCAATGAGGTACGTCCGCTCCTCTTCGCGAACGGTGATGACCCCGTCCAACACATCGGTCGACATCGGCATCCCGCATCCGGGAGTGAGATTCGTGGGACCGGAGTCCCCGGACGAGGAGTCCGAGGGACCGGTGGCCGTCGTCTGTTCTGCGAAAGTGCTCTCGCCGGGTCCGGACGTCACCCCGCTCGACGACGGCACGCCAGCGGTGCTCACCGACGTTTCCGAAGACCCCGATGTGCTGGCGTCAGAGTCTGACCCGGTGTCCGTGTTGGTCCCCGACGACTCGGAGGACGCGGCGGAACACCCCACCGCGAGCAATCCCACAGCCAGCCACGTACGGGTCATGGGGCGAGCATAGCGGGGATCGCCAAGCGCCGTCGTCAACGCAGACCAAGCCGCTTGATCTTGTCGTACAGCGTGCGCTCACCGATCGAGAGTTCTTCGGCGGCCTGCCGCCGGTTTCCGTCGTGGCGGGCCAACGCCGCACGAATCGCCTCCGCCTCGATTTCGGACAAGGTCCGTGGAGGGTTGCGGGCCGCGGGGCTCGGTGCGCGCCCACCCATCGCAAGCGAGAGCAGGTCAGCTCCGAGCGTGTTCCCGTCGGCCAGGATGGCTGCGCGTTCCAGCGTGTTCGCGAGTTCTCGGACGTTGCCAGGCCATTGATGCGCTTTGAGGCCTGAGTGTGCGGACGCTTGTAACAGCATCGACGCTCGCCCAAGCCCCTGGGTAGCCCGAAGCAACAGCGACTCCGCCAAAGGAACGATGTCTTCGGGTCGGTTGCGCAGGGGAGGAAGCTTCACCGGAAAAACACTGAGCCGGTGGAAGAGGTCTTCGCGGAATGACCCCTGCGCGACCATCTGGTCGAGGTCGCGGTTCGTCGCGGCCACCCAGCGCACGTCCGCCGCCAAGCTCTGAATGCCCCCCACACGTTCGTAGGTCCGTTCCTGGAGAACCCGCAGCAGCTTCGCCTGCATCGATGGCGCGAGTTCGCCAACCTCATCGAGGAAGAACGTTCCTCCGGCAGCCAACTCGAGCCGCCCGCGTCGTCGTGCCGTCGCCCCCGTGAACGCGCCCTTTTCGTGCCCGAACAGCTCCGACTCAAGGAGCGATTCAGAGAGCGCCGCGCAGTTGACCGCACAAAAAGGTCCGTCGCAGCGACGACTGTCACCGTGAATCCGGCGCGCGGCGACCTCCTTGCCCGTGCCGCTCTCTCCCAACAACAGCACCGTGGCTTCGGTCGGAGCGACCTTGTTCAGCGCATGCATCACCGGCGCCATGGCAGCGGCTCCGAACGAAAGCGGCGGCAGTTCATCACTGCGGTTCGCTTCAGCCCGGGTACGCAGTCGCCGGCGCTCGGCCGCCCGGCGCACCACCAGGCGCAGCGCGGTCGGAGAATCAACCGGCTTCTCCAGGTACTCCATCACGCCAAGGCGCGTGGCCTCGATCGCCGACTCGACCCCACCGTGTGCCGTCAGCATCACAACCTCGACCTCAGGCTGCTCCGCTCGCACCGTTCTCAGCAGCTCCATGCCATCGATGCGCGGCATCTTCAGGTCGGTCAACACCACATCGAAGCCCCGTCGGCGGAGCTTCTCCAGCCCGTCGTGCCCATCCACCGCGCTGTGCACATCGTGCTCGTCGTCTTCGAGACACTCCACGAGGAACTCGCGAACGCCCTCTTCGTCTTCCACTACAAGTATCGATGCCATCGGTGGGTCCTGCAGTTCTCGTGGTTCTACGGAAGCGTGACGGTGAACAGCGCACCACCGTCGGTGTGTTCGTCGCAGTGAATCGTGCCGCCGTGTTCCTGGACGATGCGTTGACAGACCGCCAACCCCAAGCCCGTGCCTTGGGTCCGCCCGGTGTGGAACGGCTCGAAGATCTCGGCGCGCTTGTCTTCGGGCACACCCGGGCCCCAGTCGTGGATTTCGATCACAAGTGTGCCGTCGTCAACATGCACGGACAGTTCGGCCGCAGTCTCGGGCGCAGCATGGTGTGCATTGTCGAGTAGATTCACGAGGACCTGCCGCATCCGAGCGCGGTCGAGATCCCACACTTTTGGGGCCGCCTCGAGTTCCGTCTCGACCGTCGCAAGCGTGCCCGCTACAGCTTCACGGACCAGCTCCCCCACCGCCGTGGTCTCGGGTTGGACGCGGCCGGACCGAACAAAGTCGAGCAGCCCGTTGGTCAGCGCCTGCAAGCGAACCGCTTCATCCACAACTCGCTTGGCCTTGCGCTGTAGCTTCGCCTCACCCACTTGTTCGTGAAGCAGCTGCGCGTTTCCCTTGAGCGAAGCGAGCGGGTTTCGAAGCTCATGGGCAATCACGGCCGACATCTCTCCGAGCGCGGCGAGGTGCTGCTTTCGCGTGAGCTCGGATTCGGCTTCCGACGCTCGCTGTGACAGCTTCCAGAACGCGAGCGCCCCCACCCAGAGCACGACGATCGACCCGAGGCCCACGACGAGGTCGGTTTGTGCACGGTCCGACATCGCCCGGGCCTGCGTCGGCACAAACTCGATCACGAAACGCGGCTCCGGATCCCCGGGCGCGCGCCGAGGGCCCACCCCCTCCCCCGTCCGCCGTCCCGGCGGAGGCGTAAACCGCCCCTGATGGGGAGGTCGGCCAGCGAGGCCCGGGCCGGATTGATGGCGACGCGGCGGGGGCCTCTTCCCCTCCGGAAAGCCTGCGAGAGGAGTCGGAGGCTTTCGAGACCACGCCCGGACGATCTCCCCGACGCGTTCAAACTCGACGTCCGGAGGTGCGTCCCCCAGCACGAGTTCTCGCGTGGGCTCACCGACTTCAACCACTGCCCCATGCCGATTGGCGAGCGCCGCGTAGGTCAGGCCGAGTTCCTGGCCAGCGTCGAAGGCCCGGCGAAGCGATGCGGCACCGGGCGGTGGGGGCCCCGGCGGCGCGTATCGATGCAACAGGTGGAACAGCATCGCGGACTGCCCGCGCACCACGGTGTCTGCGAGCTGACGCGCTCCCAGGAAGTTGGACAGTACGGAGCCCGCGAGCACCATGCTCAACGCGGCACAGATCGCGAAGAACACCCACTGCATCCGCTGGGCGCCCCTCGGCGTCTGCCGGGCAGGCGGGTCACTCACACCCGTCATCATACTCCGCGGTCACGGCCGAGCAGGACTGCACTCCTTGTGCCAGGACGGTCTCCGTGTCGTTGCTTGAAGTCGCTGTGTCATTGCTGCAGGTCCCGCATGGGCTCGCTGCGGCTTCCGCAGGACCGGGCCAGGCCGACCGGACTGATCCGTCCGCTCACCTCCCAAACGGTGTGGCACGCGTCATGCACCTTACGTTCGGCATGGCCCGGACGACGCTCAGCATGCTCTTGATTCTGGTTCCCTCGCTTGCCTGCTTCAGCGATGTCGCACCCACCGGCGAGGCCGCTGACACCGACCCCGGTGGAACGTCGGAGGCCGCCTCCGCGACTACAGGCGACGAGAGCAGCGGGACAGACGACAGCGCGGACAGCAGTGGCGGCACCAACGACAGCGCCTCCGACTCCAGCACCGGCGGGGTCGACGGCTATCCCGGCGATGTCACCGACGTCCTCGACCTTCCGTGGCCTCCCGACAACTACGCCGAACCGGACCTGCCCGAGCACTTCCAGTCCGCGGCAGTCCAGGACCTCATCAACACGCCCGACGACAACCCGGTCACCGACAACGGAGCCACGCTGGGCCGGGTGCTGTTCTACGACACCAGCCTTTCCGCGAACGGAACCATCGCGTGTGCCTCGTGCCACAAACAAGAGGAGGGCTTCTCCGACAACCGCCAACTGAGTGTCGGCTTCGACGGTGGAGACACGGGCCGCAACTCGATGGGACTCATGAACTCGGCCTACTACGACAACGGCCGCTTCTTCTGGGACGAGCGTGCCGACACGCTGGAGGACCAGGTCTTGCTTCCGATCCAGGACGCCGTGGAGATGGGGATGACACTCGAGGGCTTGGTCGCGGTCGTCGAGGGCCAGGCGTACTACGGCCCGCTGTTCGAGCGAGCATTTGGCGACGCCGCGGTCACGACCGAGCGCATCTCGTTCGCCCTCGCGCAGTTCGTCCGGGCCATGGTGAGCGCGGAGTCCCTGTACGACGAAGGCATCGCCGCAACGGGTGACCCCAGCGTGCCGTTCGACAACTTCAGCGCCGAACAGAACCTTGGCAAGCAGCTCTTCTTCGGCGCGCAGGGGAACTGCGCCATCTGTCATGTGGCGGCGGTGCTCCCGGGTGCCCCCCCGCCCGGCCAACCACGAAACCTCGCCATCTTCCAGCCGACCATGGCGATCAACAACGGCCTCGACATGAACCCGTCCGACGAAGGTGCAGGCGGTGGACGGTTCAAGTCGCACTCCCTACGCAACATCGCGCTCACCGGCCCCTACATGCACGACGGCAGGTTTGTGAACCTGCTGCAGGTCGTCGAGCACTACGACGGCGGCGTGCAGGGCGGCCCCAACACGGACCCTCGACTCATGCCCGGAGGTCAGCCACAGAGTCTCGGGCTCAGCAACGCCGAGAAGCAGGCGCTCGTCGCGTTCCTCGAGACCCTCAACGACGAGGTGATCATGCAAGACCCTCGATTCTCGAGTCCGTTCAAGTAGCAGGGCGCCCAAATCAGGCAGGGGCTGCAGCCCCCTCCAAGCCACGGACGACCCCGTGCGCGATCGCATGAGCATCGAGCCCGGATCATCCCGAAACCCCCCGTTTTCACTCGGTTTGGGGGAAGAACGCTGATAACACCATCGCGTCCTCATGACGCTGGCGATGCTCGATCCGGTCACCCTCCGTGATGCCCGACTTCTGCGCTCTCGCGGGGTCCTCTGCGTGCTCGCGACTCTCGCCGTCGGTGTGTTCTCGTCGACCAGCCACGCAGGAGGGCACGAGCCCGCACCCGAGGACGATGCCGTCGACGTCGACCTCTCCGACTTCGACCCGGACGCGGATGAGGACGACGTCGCGAGCCCCGGGACCGCCGGTGACCCGGCGGACTCCAACACCACCGACTCGCAGGACGCGGCCGCGTCCTCAGAGGCCGACACATCCACAGACGACCCCGAGGCCGACGACGAACAGGGGTTCGATGCGGCCACTCCCACCGTGTCGATCATCGGCGAGCCCGAGGAACAGCCCCGGATCGTTGGTTCGGCGCACTCGGTCGACGAGGAGACTCTCGAGCGCGAGGAACACGACGACATCCACCGGGTCCTGCGCTCGGTACCCGGCGTCTACGTGCGCGGTGAGGATGGCTACGGGTTGCGCCCCAACATCGGCTTGCGCGGCGCCGACCCCAACCGCAGCTCCAAGGTCACCCTCATGGAGGACGGGATCCTGTTTGGGCCTGCCCCATACTCTGCACCCGCGGCCTATTACTTCCCGATGACGACTCGACTGGTCGGCGTCGAAGTGTTCAAGGGGCCCGCCGCGGTGCGTTTCGGGCCGAATACCATTGGCGGGGCCATCAACCTTCAGACCCGGGAGATTCCGCGGGAGCTGGAGACGGGCATCGACATCGCGGCCGGCACCTGGGGCTATGGCAAGCTGCACGGATTTGCCGGCAAGAGCTGGAAGCGCTTCGGCGTGCTCTTCGAAGGCGCCCGGGTGCGCGCGAGCGGGTTCAAGGAACTCGACGGGGGCGGTGACACTGGATTCCGCAAGAACGAGTTCATGCTCAAAGCCCGGCTGCACGGCGACCCCGGCGCGCGCGTCTACCAGCAGTTCGACGTGAAGTTCGGGCTCTCGACCGAGGTCTCCAACGAGACATACCTCGGGCTCACCGACGAGGACTTCAAAGAGAACCCGTACCGCCGCTACCGAGCATCGGCCCTCGACCGGATGAACTGGTGGCGCACGCAGATGCAGGCCGCGTACTTCATGGCGACGGGCATCGTCGAGTACCAGAGCACACTGTACCGGCACGATTTCTCCCGCGCGTGGACCAAGTTCAACCGCTTCGCCGGCGCCGCTGCCCCCGACCCGTACACCTTCTTCGGGGACCCCACGGAGGGAAGCAACGAGATCCTTCTGTCGATCCTCCGGGGCGAGTCCGATTCCACCGGCGCAGGGGACAACCTGCTGATCGGCACCAACCAACGGGACTTCGTCTCCCAGGGCTGGCACAACACGCTCCGCATTTCGCCGAACACTCGGTATGTGGACCAGGTGATCGAGGTCGGTGCGCGCCTTCACTTCGACCGTGTCTCTCGAATCGAAGATGAAGATCAGTACGCAATGCTCAGCGGCTCCCCGGCCCTCGTGGCGGGTACGCAGCTGCTCGTAGTTCAGAATCGAGGCGAGGCCCTGGTGGGCTCGTTTCACGTCGCAGACGAGATCCGCATCGTCGACCGTTTCACAGTGAGCCCTGGGGCCAGGGTCGAGGTGATTCGAACCGACTTCGAGAACACTGAGCTCACCGACGGCATGGTGAGCATCGACCCGGACACGGGGGTCGCGGCAGTCACGACAAGCTCCTCCGTTGACACGGTTTTTCTCCCCGGCGTCGGAATCCACGTGCAGGCAACACCGTGGCTCGGCGTTCTCGGTGGCGTCCACTCCGGCTTCTCACCCAAAGCGCCAGGCCGCGGCTCTTCCGTGCAGGCCGAGCGCAGCACCAACTACGAAGCCGGACTTCGAGCCACCCACAAGGGATTCCGTGCAGAAGGCGTCGCCTTCGCCAACGACTACTCCAACCTCGTCAGCAACTGCACCTTCTCGCAAGGATGCGACTCCGCCGAAGTCGGGGCGCAGTTCAGCGGCGGCGAAGTGCTCATCGCCGGCGCCGAGTCGCTCGCCGGATATCGGACCGACCTCGGGGGAGCGGGCTGGCTCGATACGACCGCGACATACACCTATACGTGGACACGTTTCTCCCACACCTTCTCGTCATCCAGCCCGTTCTTGGGCGAGGTCGCGCGGGGCGACAAGGTCCCCTACGTCCCTGAGCATGTCGCGTCCCTCCAGTTCGCCGGCGGCATGCGGCGCTGGGGCACGCACGCCCAGCTCCACTTCAACGGGCAGATGAGAGACGTCCCCGGACAAGGGGCAATCCCCTCCCAAGAGCGGATCGATCGGTTCGTCACCCTCGACCTCGGGGGCAACGTGTTCATCACTCGCCGGGCGCAGATCTACCTCAACCTGGGGAACGCCACGCGGGCGAGCTATGCCGTCTCACGACGACCGTTCGGGCTCCGGCCGGGACGGCGCTTCAGCTTGATCGCCGGCTTCAAGCACAACTTCGGTTGAGCCCCCGCTGCGGGAGCCCTGCTCTACTCGCAGTCGATGCCATCGCGAGGAATCTGTGCCTCGTAGCGCTGGTCTGTCAGCGCTCGCAGGAAACAAACCATCCCCTCGACGTCGTTGTCGGTCATGGGGTCGCCCACCTCGAGCAGCTCTGTCCGCACGGTCTCGGGGACCTCGGGTGCGCGCCAGAGCTCTCCCGTCTCAGGGTTGCGAGGCCGATCGTCCGCATTGGTGAAGTGGTCGTAGAACTCGACGACCGTGCGCAGCTCACGGAACACGCCGTTGTGCATGTAGGGCCCCGTGACCGCGACGTTTCGCAGCGTGGGAGTCTTGAACGCCCCCCGGGCCATGGGGTCGTCGATCGCCTCGTTGCCCAGTAGGCCCTGATCGAGGTCTGTCACACCGTTTTGCTGACGCACCGTTTCGTTGGCCGGCACACCGATGTTGTGGAACTCGTAGCCGGTGAACGTCTCCCGGGTCTCGTTGATCGGGTCGCCCTCGCTGTAGAGCTGGTGGCACACCGCACAGTTTCCGAACTGCGAGAAGAAGATCGCCTTCCCGGTCAGCTCCTTGAAGGTCAGCGCGACCTCCCCGCGCAACGAACGGTCGTAGCGGGAGTCGAACGGAGCGAAGACTTCCGTCCGCTCGAACGCTGCAACGGCTTCGGTCATCGCGGCATACGCGACGTCGTCATCGTCGAGCGCGTCTTGGCCGAAGAACTCGAACAACGCCCGGCGATGCTCCTCGTCCTCGCCCAGCCGCTCCGCGACCGACGCAGGATCGGGCATGCCCATCTCCAGCGGATTGAGCGGCGGTCCCCCTGCCTGGCCCTCGAGGTCCGACACGCGGCCATCCCAGAACTGTCCGCCAAGTGGACCCATGTAGAGCCGGTGGTTGTTCTGCTTGTTGTGGCGCTCTCGTGCCCCTACGTGGAAGTCCGGCGACAAGAACGCGTAGGCAGCACTGGGCGCGTTGCGGTCCCCGAGCGAGATGCCATCGTCGCCGAGCGACACCGCCCGCACGTTTCCCTGCCCGTCGAGCCGGCCGTCGGTGAACGCCCGCTCGGGGTCGTGACACGTCGCGCAGGACTGGGTGCGCTGCATCGAGAGGTTCTCGTCGAAGAACAGCGCTTCGCCGAACGCCTCGACATCAGTGTAGGCGCTCGGCGGCAGCGGCTCGTCCTCGTCTTGCGACCCACAGGCGACGAGAGTCAGGCTGAGCGCCGCGATGAGGTGGTGCCCGAGCGCGGAAGTTTGAATGCGACGCCTCATGATCAATCTCCGTCTGTGAACGTCAGGCCCAGTTCCACCCCGAGCGCGTCCGGGACTTCGCGCTTGAGGTTGCCGTCAAGCAGCCCGATCGCAGTGGCGAGGGCATCGCGGTCTTCGTCCATGGCCGCTTGTTCGGCCGCGTCGAAGTTGGCGCGCACAACTGCGACCTCCGCGGTGTTCCCGGTCGCCTCCATCCTCTCCAACAAGCCGAAGCTCTCTTCGCGGGGCTGAGTCAACAGTTCGTCCATCGCCTCCAAAGTGGCGAGGACGTTGAGGTAGAAATGGCCCGAGAGCTGCGCATCGAGGATGCCCTCGAGCTTACGCACCTTGATGTAGTCGAGGTGTTCCTGGAGGACGACCAAGAGTGCCACGACCGGCTCGGTCCCGTCGGCCAGCTCCGGGCCAGCCATGGTCTCCGCGAAGGGCTCGCCGGTATCCGCAAACGATTCGGTCCATCCGCTGTGCACGGTCGCTGCGCAGGAAGCCAACAACTCGCTCAGGCCCCGCAGCGCCTCGCATTTGCGCGGGGTCGCCTCGAAGTCGGCAAGCACATCGGCAGGGTCGGTGGAGTTGCCCTGGGCACTGTCTTCGAACACCAGGACCTCGAGCGCAAGCAGGCCGACCTCGTCGAACGTCTGTGTGTCGAAGTAGTCGAGGTCCAGCGTCTCGGTCCCCTCGATGCCCCGAACAATCCCGTCGCGTACCGTCTGGGTGAAGTCCGTCCCTCGCTGCCGCATCGACTCGATGAAGATGATCTTCGGGGTGATCACATCGTCATCCAGCGGGCCCAAGTTGTAGGGCGCGACGGCGCTCCAAGCCTCGGAGAGTGACCGCCAACGGGTTTGCACACCCACGAGTCCGTCCGGGCTGGGGGCGGCGCAGAACGAGTCCACATCGGTCACCATCGCTTGCGCAGCGGTATCGAATGCGGCCATCTGCGGCACGACGGTCGTCTGGACCGTGTCCCGCATGATCTCGGCCCCCGTGGGGAGGGTGGTCGTGCCCTCCGGGCCTGCTCCGGAGCTGTCGCATCCAAGTGCAACCGAGGCGGCGGTGGCCAAGAACAATGCGAACGTCGTCAGGCGTGAGGACATGGTCAAGCGACTTCAGGAGGAAGCGTGAGGAGGTGGTTGTCCCAGCGGACATTTTCGAGGCGAGTCCGGGAGTCCGGCGGCTCTTGGAGGGTAAGGGTGTCAGTCTGGCGAAGCTGACCGCCCGACCCACTCAAGATGAAACGGGTGCCATCAGCCGAGAGCGCCACGCCGCTCACGTCGTCGAAGCGCTGGACGCCGATGGCCGCGCCCGTATCGATGTCCCAAAACGCGACCAGATTGCCCCGCGGACTGGTCACCGCGGCGACGCGCGCGACGTCATCGACAGCGACGGCGCCCGCGTAGTCGTCCATGGCAGTCCCAAGCTCGAGGCCGTCTTCGAGGGACACGAGCGCCCCACCGGGGCGATGGATTGCGATCAGGGGACGTGGCTCGGTGTCGGCCAGAGCCTCCCGCTGAATCTGCATGACCACGGCGATGGTTCCATCCTGCGCGACGGCCAGATGCCGGAGGCTGGCCTTGGGCTCTGCGACGGTGTGCTCTCCCAGCAGCACGCCGCTGTCGGTGTCGACAAACACGAGCGAGGACCGCATCGTGTCGAGGTTGATAGGGTCGCGCCCGCCCGGCGCGGTGACCAGCCCCCCGTTGGCCACAGCGAGCGCCCCGCCCCCCGGCATGAGCACGATCTCGTGCGGGCCCGCTCCGTAGCTGCTGAACTCGCCGAGTCGCTCGAGGGTGTCGGCACCCAGCACCGCGATCGTCCCTTCGCCGGTCACCAGGTCCGCCTCGACGACGAAGAGCCGCTCCCCGTCCAGGCTGAAGCATCCGTGCCCGGCCATGTGGCGACCGCTCGCGCACTCGATGCGCCCCACGATCTCTCCGGCTCCGACATCGCAGACGAGGCCCACTCGCTCGGGGCGGCGAGCAAACATCACCACTCGCGCCGGGTTGGTGGGACTCACGGCAAGTCCATGGCCACGAACCTCGCTCGCGAATCTCTCATGCACCCCCTGGGAGCTCGCGACCAACAGCTCGAACGAACCGGCGTCGGCCCCCTGCGCCGATGCCCAGAGCTCCCCCGTCGCCCGGCCAGCATCCTCGCACCCCAGTGGCAGCATCGCAGCCGCGCACGAGCCCAGCATGAGCTCGCGTCGACGGAGCAAGTACGGGGCTCGAGCGGTCACAGTGATCTCACAAATGCAACGAGGGCCCGGCGGTCGTCGGCGCCTAGTTCTGCGTAGCGGACCCGGCTCGCGAGCGCCTCGCCATCATGCCACACGATGGCTTCCTCAATCGTGCGCGCGCGTCCGTCGTGGAGGAATCCGACCCTCGCATGCATCGCGCGGGCGAGCCCGGCGCCCCACAGCGGCGGCGTGCGCCATTCCTGCCCGGTCGCGAGAAAGTCCTCCCGCCCGTCCGCAAGGTGCGGCCCCATGTCGTGAAGCAGCAGGTCGGAGTAGGGCCATATGTCCTGCTCCGACAGGTGCGGGTATTGGTCGTCGACGCCTGTGACGTGACGTGGCGTGTGGCAGTCACCACATCCGGCGGTGTCGAACAGACCTTGGCCGCGCATGACCAGGGGGTCGTCCGGTCGGCGCCGCGGCGGAACACCGATCGACATGGTGAAGAACACCATGGAGGCCAAGATGGACTCGGGGACCTCGAAACCTTCCGCGTCATTCCCCGTCGGCGCCGCAAGACACCGGGGCTGGAGCGCCGTGCAGGGCTGGTCGGGAAACACAGGGCTGGACAGACCCATGTCACCAGACAACGCCCCCGCCACCTGCACGCGTACGCTCGGCTGATTGGCCTTGAGCCCGAAGCGACCCGGTCGCATCGTCCTCATCTCTGGGTCCCACACGCGATTGACCCGTCCGGAGATGCCATCGCCGTCACGGTCGTCGGGGTCGGCAGCCCGCTCGAGGTCGGCCTGGGCGATGAGCTCAATCAGCCCAACCCCTGCCAACGACGGCGTGTGCCGAAGTGCGGCCCGAGTGTCCTCTTCGAGCGGTCCATACCCCCACTGACTGAGTTCGAGCTTGGGCGTCTGCAACGCGAGCGTGGTGCCGTCTGGGTACGCAAACGGCTGCGACGTCCAGCTCATGCGCACATTGGCTTCGATCGCAACGCCCTGATCCGCATAGGAATCAGCTCCGGCCCGACCTCGAAGCTGGTGGCTCAGCGCGGTCGACTGCGGCTGGAGTTGTGTGCCGTAGACCGGATCTGGAATCGGCTCGGTGTGCGGCCCGCGGCCTGGCCGACTCAGCCGAACCAGCGTGGCAAGCCCAGGGCCATTCGGGTCGCTCGCGGGGCCGCGCCCGCCCTTCACGTGGCACGCCAGGCAAGAGCGGGCGTGGTACAGCGGCCCGAGGCCGTCGCGGGCGTCGGTCAGCGTCGGCGCCCTCACCCAAGGCTGAGTCGCCAGCGCCTTGCCAGCGTAGAACGCCGCCTTGCCGGCATCGTCGAGATTGGCGGCAGGGAGTACGAGCGACGGGCTGGGTCCCAGCAAGACGGTCGTGTCTCCCCCAGGACGCAGCCCACGCGCAGCAGCAGTGCGCGGGGTTTGGTCATTGGCGACCTCCCACTCGGGCGCGGGCTCACTCCGCGCCGAGCAGGCGAAGAGTGAGACGACGCCGAGCGAGAGAAACACCCGGTGCGCGACGCCGTTCATTTCAACATTCGACGGTGGGGTCCATCGTGTCGCATTCCGAAGCGTCGGGGTCGACGACATCGTCGGGGCTTCCGACTTCGAGGGCAACCGCGATACTTGCGACCTGGGCCGACTGAGCGTTGAGCGAGACGATCGTGTCGCGCATGGGCTGAGCCGCGTCGGCGCCCGCATCGAGAATCATCTGATCGACGGGCGTACCAGCGCGGGCCGACGAATCGACTGCGCCGTAGTTGGTCTCGGTCGTCGCTAGGGCTGCGGCGGCATCGTCCGCGACGTCCGTGAGACCGAGGTCGGTCAGGTAGTCATCAATGCCGTAGCCATCGACGGCGTTCCCGGTCTGGTTGTCGCTGCCGTCGAGCGTGCTGTCGTAGCCCGCGTACTCGCCTCGGAAGGCATTCGAGACGCCCTCCGCGTTGAGCCAGATGTCGCGGTGCGTGTTGTCCGAGAAGCAGGAGTGCTCGTCCTCTTGCGAGTTGGCCGACAGTGAGATCTGCATCCGCTCTCCTGCAAGCTCCCCCTCGGAGAGGGTGCCCATGCCGACGAGAATCTCCAGCAGCTTACCCTTGGCGGCGTCGACGTCATCCACGGTCGTGAACGCAGCGCGGTAGTCTGCGCCTGCGGCCCAGCCATCACGAACCCCTTCGAGGTCGGCGATGAGCTTGGCCACGGCGACCTGCAGGTACAAGCCACGACGGTTGCAGGGGTCCGGGTCCGCGTTGACGGTCTCGCCGCTGGTGCAGGTGTCGTCCGAGGCGAAGTCGGTGACCGGTCGCCGTCCAGCCGTCGAATCACGGCTGTCGACGGTGTCCGCGCTGCCATCGGCGTTGAGGTCTTGGCCCCACAACAGGAACTCGATGGCGTGGTACCCGGCGATGACGTCGTGCTCGTCGTCGGCCGTCGCAGTATTGGCGAGCAGCGCGGCGTCGATCACGATGTTGGGCGAGTTGATGATGTTGTTGTCGGGGATCGGGTCGTTCACCCCCGTCGAGTGGTCCGTGACGCCCACCTGGTCGTCGCCGAAGTCGGTACCGGTCACGACGTAGTCGATCAGACCTTCGCCCAGGGGCCAGGCGTTGATGTCGCCCTCCGGACCATCTTCGCCGTCGCCGGCGTCGTAGTTGGAGTCGTCGATGGGGCTGGCACGGAAGCGATAGACCTCCGTCTGACCGTAGGGTTCGCGAGAGACGAGCCAAGCCTCGCGCGCAGCCTCGAGGTTGGCTTCGGTCGGGTCTGCGACGAGGGCATCGATCGTCGTCTGCAAGAGGACCGCCGTCGCGACAGAGTCGGAGTAGCCCGCGAACGCGATGTCCGCGTTGGTCTCGAGCACCTGTCGGAGGAGGTCCAGGTCATGCTCGAGCGCGCCGCCGGAGTCTGTGTCCGTGTCGGATTCGGTCTCGGGGCCCGAGTCCGAGTCCGTCTCAGAGGTTGTGTCGGAGGTGTTCTCTGTATCGGCGGACGTGTCGTCCGACCCGCAGCCGATGAGGCCGATCGAGAGGGACAGCAGCAGGCCTGAGGACCATCGGGCAGCGATAGACATGCCTGATATATGCACGGATACATTTTGAAAATCAATATCATTTCCAAAGACAATCTTCGGGGCCAAATGCGTGCCCAGCCACCGTCATTGAGCGATTCGATGAACTCCACTTTCACTGCATCGCAGCAGGCCGTAGCACCACGACGTCGAGTTTTCCTGCGTCGTTGTGGGCGCTCAGCAGGAGCGCGGCGCCATTCCACGCGAACGTGTGCAGGTGTTTGGGCGGGACTGTGAGCATGGCCCGGGCGGTGCGCCACGATCCCGTCGACGCTTCGTACACCTCGATCGTCGGGTCGGGTACGAGCGTGCCATCTGCACCTTTCGACGAGCCTGCGATGAGCGCCAGCTGGTGTCCAACCTGCACCAGATGGCCGGACAGCCGCTGCGTCGCGGGACACGGAAACGGCGCCCATGTCGCCCTGGCGAAATGAAACGCCTCGCAGGTGTCCACCAACGCGAACCCCGCCTTCATCCCACCGACGACGACGTACTGACCTTCAAACGTCGTCCCTGCAAACGCCCGACGAGGCTCGGTGAGCGACGCACCGCTGGGCCCGAAGTCCTCCGTCAACGTCACCGACGTAGAGAGGATCGGTTGTTCGTGCCGGAACTGGTCGCCCTTCGCCCGACTGGGATCGTAGTCGAGGCCTCCGAACACCCACCACTTTCCTTCGGCGTTGGCCAAACCGAACTGCGTCCGCCCCCCGGGGGCAGGCAAGGCCCCCTTCGCCGGGGTCCACCGGTCGTCCTGCGGCGCATAGACAAAGGCTTCAGGATGGCTGCGGGCGGCCTCACCATCATGACCGAAACCACCGAACGCGTAGATCTCTCCCATGTGGGTGGCAACGGACATCGTCTGACGCGCGTGGGGATAGTCCGCGACATCGGTCCACGACAAGGTGGCCAGATCGAATCGGAACGCGTCGTTGGTGAAGTTCTCGGGGGCGAAGTCGTGTTGGCCCAGACTGTTGTTGCCGCCGAAGAAATACACGCCGTCGCCGAGGACCGCCGCGCCTTGGCGGTTCTTGCTCGGCATCGGCGAGGGAAGCCGGAGCGAGATCGCCAGCCCGGCACGCTCGCCGGCGACGGGCTCGGCCAAGCGGACGCGCGCGCCTGAGGAGGTCGGCCGAATTCCTCCCAGAGCCCATACGGTGCCGTCTCCGGACGCAATCAGGCGATGAAAGAATCGCGGCAACGCCATCGTCGAGGCCACGCTCCACGTTCCCGCAGCCGTATCAAGCCGATGCACGACACCGTCGGCACCACTGGCAAACACGGCCCCCGCGGAGCCCACCGCTGCCATGCCGAAGCCTGCGCCGGGGAAGTCGGGCGCTTGCGACCACGCCCCGGTCTTCGGGTCATAGACTTCGACCCGCTGGGAGAGTTCGCGGTCCGAGCCCATCCCCCCCAGGGCGTAGAGCCTTCCACCCACTGTCGCGACTGCCAGTGCCCGGCGAGCAAATGGCGTCGGCGCACGAGACCACTGCGCATCATCGTTGGACAGGTCGAGGGAGAACATCTCGGCCGGCCACGCGCCATCCTTCGCCTCGTGGTCGAGCTGCCAGCCGCCGACCACGTAGAGCATGTCGCCGAGGACGACGGCGTCGTGAGAACTCCGGCCCTCGGGAAGCGCGGGCAGGTTGGTCCAGCTTCCCTGCGCAACATCGAACCGCTGCACCACATCGATCGAGACGAGCTCGCTCTTCGTCGCCATCGTCGGGTTCAGCGCTCGCATCCCGCCCACACGGACGAGGCCGCGGGGGTGGGAAACCAACGCCGCACCTTGGACAGGCGGAACCTTGCCCACGATCGACCACTGATGATCGGGGCGCGCCCCGGCATCGTACGCCAGCAGCTCGCCATGTTGGTCCTTGGCAGAGTAGGCGTGCGGCATCCCCGAGTAGCCACCGAGCACGTACAGGATTCCCTCGTGCTCCACGCTCCCAAACGACGTGAGTCCCTGCGGCAACACGGGGACATTGGCCTCGATGTTCGTCGGTACAAGCTCGGCTTCGACTCGCAGCGGCACGGGTTCGGCGGGCGCGGGCGGAGCGGAAGAGCGGTCGGCTGTGGACACAGAGCAGGCAAGCAAGAGCCCGGAGAGAACGAGGGAAGAGCGAGCGCGCATCTCGACCAATCAAACGTATCTGAATGTCAAAATCAACAATTGAAACTCACAACAACCGAACAGGCAGCATATCATTTCGAACGGTTGACTTAATTGAAAATCAATTTCATTACATGAGTCATGCGACGCATTCGCCAGACCGCTGCTCTGTTGGTGCTCCTCACCAGTGGATGCGCTGCTGACCTTGCTCGCGCCTCCTCACCTGCGATCGGATGTACGGCGGACGAGATCGAGATCAACGAGGTCTCGGTCGGCTGGAGCGAGACCAGTTGGTCCGCTCGCTGCCGCGGCACGCGCTTCCATTGCGCAGGAGAGCACGGCGCGATCTGCAGCCCCGACCGCGACGTCGCCACACCGGCTCAATCCGCTCCCGGAGCGCCATGACCATGAAGACTCATCCACTGTCTGCCCTCCTGTTCCTCTCCCTACTCACGCCCCTGCCTGGATGCGATGACGACGCGTCCCCGCAGGACAGCGGCGATTCGAGTGGTGGCGCCACCGGGTCCGAGACCACGGATTCACAGAGCACGGACCCCACAGCGCCGTCCACAGACCCCACGGAAGACCCCACCACAGACCCGACCGACGACCCCACCACGAACGGCACCAGCACCACGGGTCCGACTTCCGACAGCGACGACGAGACGACCGACCACCCGTCTGAGACCGATGGAGAAACCACGGGCGTTACCGATTGCGAGGGCGGCGTCCCGTGCGAGGACGAGATGATTCTCGACCTCGGCCTCGTCAGCGGTACCGTCAGCGCCGGAGCCGTGGGCAACACCGCCGATGGCGACGGATGGGTCACTACGATCGATGCCACAGCAGGCGGGGTCGTCGATGCCCCCAGCAACCCCTGGACGTACCTACGCTTCACCGACGATGGCTTGCAGAAGGTCGAAGTCGACGATGTGGAGGCACTGACTTCGGTGGAGTGGCACATCGCGGCAAAACGCTTCGGGATCCGTCTCAACAGCGGATCCAGCGGCCCTGGCTGCATCACGGTTGCAACGCTCGAGGGCGACTACGCAGCCGTGGACGCGCTACCAGACGATGCGACCCTTCGCACCGAGGCCTTCTACGACGACAGCTGCTCGCTCATCGACGACGGCTCGGGCGCAGGTGGAGCGAACTACGCCCTGACGCCGTGGTGGTTCTACCCCGGGTGCGTCGGCGTGACGTACACCCCCTTCGCCATCGAGCTCGAAGACGGCCGGCACGTGAAGTTCATGGTCGACTCGTACTACGAGAGCGGCCAGACCGACTGCAACGAGACCGGCGCGATGGGCTCCGGCAGCGCCAACTTCACGTGGCGCTGGTCCTTTCTCGAGGGATGAGGAGCGCCGCCACGATCGTCGGGGCAGCAGCGATGTTGCTCTCGCGACCAGCTCTCGCCGAGGACCGCCCCACGCAGGGCGGGCTGTGGTCGTTTGATGCGACGGACACTGTGGAGTCTTGGGAAGAGGCCAGCGCCACGGTTCGGGTCCACTTCAGCACGTCGGGACCCAACGTGACCCGGCTGGACGACCTCGACGAGGATGGCATCCCAGACTTCGCGCAGGATGTCGCGGAGCGCACGGCGGAGTCGATCGAACTGTTCGTGTCGCTTGGATTTCGAGCGCCGGTTCCCGAGAGCGCCATCGAAACAGAGCTCGGTGGAAGTCCCGCCTACGACGTCTACCTGGTCGACTTCGGCGGCTCTGCCGACGGCCGATTCGGTGTCGACGGGTGCGAAAACGTAGGCTGCGTGGGGTTCTACGTCATCGAAAACGACTTCGCGGGTTACGGCTACGCGACGCTCGAAGAAGGCATCACGACGGTCAGCTCGCACGAGAGTTTTCACGGCGTCCAGGCGGCCTACAACTTCCTGCCCGACTGGGTCTCCGAGGGAACTGCCACTTGGGCCGAGCGACAGTTCGATTCGGAGTCGACCGACTTTGTGCGGCTATGCGACGGACTCCTGGCCGACCCCGGGCGGCCGGTATACCAGCCGCCCGGCGGCCCGGTGCCCTCCTTCGCCTACGGCACCGCACTGTGGTTCGATTTTCTATCCTCTCGACACGACGCTGGGCTGGTCGTCGACTTTCTCGAGGCGCTCGACGACGACGTAGAGCAACCAGAGCTACGTTTCGAAGCGCTCCTCGCCGAGCGTGGGGACGACCTCGAGACGGCGTGGGCGACATTCACTCGCTACAACCTCGCGACGGGGCGACGCGCGGGCATTGCCCAGAGTCATCCGTACGCAGGCGCACTGGAAGGCATCGACCCCGACGCCAACGCTGAAGTGGTCGCCCTCGACGCCCGGTTCTATCCCCTGGCCGCAAGCTACTTCAACCTGCAGCATCCTGGCGGAGATGCATGGTTCGTTGCGGACGCGGCCCTGCCCGACGTCGCGTTCTCTCTGCATCCGGTGGGCGACTTTGCCGCTGATGGTGCAGTCGGGGACCCCATCGCAACCTGGGCAAGCCCGAAGCCCGAAGCTCAGCGGGTGTTCGAAGACCTGCCGCCGGGCGGGTACTGGGTCGTCGGCGCACTGTCGGTGATCGCGGACGGGCCGGCGCGCGCCAACCTCTGCATCAGCGCAGACCCACAGGACGACGCCTGCCCGGTCGCCCCGACAGGTACAGGCACGGAAGGCTCGAGTTCCGGCGGAGACGATGAAACGGACGCCGACGCGTCGACCGGAGACGAGACTTCCAGCGATACGCTCACTCCCACGACCACGGGGAGCTCGCGGCCCTCGAACGACACCGACGACGCTCCGCTCTCCGGAGACGAGGCCGATGGCTGCAGCTGTCGAAGCAGCACCCCCACCTCCCCCCTGTGGCTGGGTCTGCTGGTGCTGGTCGCCGTGAGGAGGCGCCGGGCATGACTCCCTCTTTGCTCATCCTCGCCGCGCTCGCGGCTGCCCCCGCCGACGCCGGTTCGACAAGGCCAGGGAGCGAGTCTGAGACCGACACGAATCCAGCATTCGAGACGTTCGAGGGCGAGTCCCGTGACGTCGTCGTCACCGCCACACGGACCGCCCACGAGAAGAACGACGCCCCGATCTCCACCGACGTGTTCGATCGCCAGATGATCCAAGACACGGGTGCAGAAAACGCCCTCGAAGTGCTCGAAGAAGCCCCCGGGGTTCAAGTCGATCGCGGGGTCGGAGGATCGGGTATTCGCCTTCAAGGTCTCGACCCCAAGTACACGCTCATCCTGGTCGACGGCCAGCGGGTCTCCGGTCGGGTCGACGGCACGATCGACCTCACACGTTTTCCCGCCGAGGACATCGAGCGCATCGAGGTCGTCCGTGGTCCAGGCTCGGTCCTGTACGGCGCCGACGCCCTCGCCGGAACGATCAACATCATCACCCGACGCGCGGCCAAGAGATGGGAGGGCGAAGCCCACTCGTCGTACGGAAGCTTCAAGACCCTGGACGTCACCGGACGCGTAGGCCATCGGCGAAAGCGATACACGGGCTCGCTCTCTGCGGGACTCCACAACACGGACGGCTGGGATGCGGATCGGTCGACCGAGAGCACAACGGGACCCAGCGCCCGCCAGTTTGAGGTCAGTACCGGCCAGCGCTTCGCCTCGAAGGGCCTGTTCGCCCTCGACGGATGGGCGCAGTACATGCGACGCACCACGCGAGGCGTGGACGCGCTCAATACCGGGGCGGTCTTCGACCGGGTCAACCGCAGCGAGACCATCACCGCCAACCTGACCCCATCCGCCACGTGCGACGACGGGAGCTTCCGTTTCACGGGCAGCTACAGCCTGTTTCGGGATCAGTTCTTCAACGACCAACGTGGATCTGCAGCCCTCGACGCCTCGCAAGATACCTTCGACCACATCGCGCAGGGCACAGCCACGCTCAGCCAACGCGTGGAAGAGCACGTGCTCACGACCGGGGTGGACGCGCAGTTCGAGGTGCTCTCCGCCGATCGGATCGATCCGGGCACGGTCGACCGCCAGCGCTACGCCGTCTTCGCGCAGGACGAGTGGGTGCCTCTGGAAGCGCTGTCGATCTTGCCGGGCGTCCGCCTGGACTACGACTCGATGTTCGGGCTGTACCCGACACCCCGGATCGCGATGATGCTGCGTCCCGGGGAGCGTTGGCGGCTTCGCGCCAGCTACGGCCGCGGGTACCGGGCCCCGACGTTCCGGGAGATGTATCTGCTGTTCACCAATGCGGGGGTCGGCTACCAAGTCCGCGGCAACCCCAGTCTTCAGCCGGAGACCTCGTGGAGCACCCACGTCTCGGCGCAGTTCCTTCCATGGAGATGGGCGTCGGTCAGCGTCGCCGCGTTCGACCACCGACTGCAAGACACCGTGGTGATCGATACGCTCGACGACTCCGATGGCGCCCTCACGCTGTTCGGGTACGCGAACATTGGCAACGCAGAGAGCCGCGGCATCGAGTCCAGCGCAAGTTTCGAGGTGGGGCCACTCACCCTCGACGGCTCGTACACCTTCACCCACGCTCGCGACCTCGACTCCGGGTTGGCACTCCCGGGTCGCGCGCGACATCGCGGAACCGCGGGTGCTCGGTTCCACCGCCCATCCTGGGGAACGACGCTGCGCGTCCGCACGGCGATCACCGGGCCGCGAGCATTCTACGTCGACACCGACGGCGACGACGTGCTCGAACCCATCGACAGCAGCCCGTACGCGACGCTCGATGCTCGCCTCGCCCAGACCTTCACCCGCTACGTCGAGGCCTACGTCGGGGTCGACAATATCCTCGACGTGGGCAACGCCACCGACAACCCGTTGGTCCCTCGCAGCTACTACGGCGGCATCACCGTCCGCTACTGATCTCAGAAGTCATCATGAACCTCTCCCGCCATCTGCTTCTCGCCACCTTCTTGTGCCCACTCGCCTGCGCCGGCGACCTCGATGATGAGCTGGGCGGCGATGCAGTCGAGCCGCCTGCGGAGGGAAGAGTCGGGCCCCATACAACGAGCGAACCCCGCGATGGTGGAGGTCAACGCAGCACGGTGGACGCGAGCGACGAGGTGCTCTGGGTGTACTTCGATCTCGAGACCGGAACCGAGCTCGATGTCGAGGACCCCGGCGAGAACCTGCAGTGGGATCTCGCGTTCCGCCGATTTCACATCGCGACCAATGGCGGTGTTTCCGGAAATGCCGGCTCAGAGGTCGCGCTGCTCCCCGACCCGTTCGACGACGTGTCCGGGATCCCGGACAGCGGGTTCGTTGTCGACGAGGCCGACGGCGACGACGACAATGAAGACCCCGACTACGCGTTTCGCGACTGGTACGACTACAGTTTCATGACCCACGTTCTGACGCCCCGCTCTCAGACCTACGTGGTCCTGACAGGGTCCGGAAATGCCTTCAAGGTCGCACTAGAGCACTACTACGACGAGGCGGGGACCTCCGGGTTCCCGGCGGTTGCGTGGGCTGCGCTCTGAGATTCTGCTCCTGTCTGCCTTTTTTCTGCAACGCCGCGCCGCGGTGGTCGACGAGGGGCGCGATGACGAGAGACCTAGCCTACTTGCTGCCCCTGCTTCTGTTGGCCTGCGATGCCGCGCCCGCCTCTTCAGCCGACACCGATGACGGAGGCAGCGGCTCGACCTCGTCGGACGCGGGGACGACCGACAGCCCCGACCCGACCGAGGATCCCAACGGCGACTCCTCAACCGGGTCCACCGACCCTGACCCCACGGACGACCCCGACCCCACGGGCGAGGACACCACTGGCGAGGACACCACTGGCGAGGACACCTCTGGCGACGACACCTCTGGCGACGACACCACCGGCGATCCACCGGTGCCCGTGTGCGGCGATGGGGAGGTCACTGGCGACGAGACCTGCGACGACGGCGACGACAACGGCTCCTACGGTTCCTGCGCTGACGACTGTCAGAGCCAAGGCCCATCGTGCGGTGACGGTGCCCTCGACCCCGACTTCGAATCCTGCGACGACGGTGAGGCCAACGGCGACTACGAGATGTGTGCCGCAGACTGCCAAGGTGCAGGTCCGGCGTGCGGTGATGGCAACACCGATGCCGGCTTAGAGTCGTGCGACGACGGTGATGACAACGGGTCGTATGGGTCCTGTGCCGCAGGCTGCCAAGCACTCGGTCCGTACTGCGGCGACGGAAACACGGACGCCGAGTTCGAGGCGTGCGACGACGGTGACGCGATCAACGGCAACGGCTGCAACGTCGACTGTGTTGTTTCGGGCTCCACGCTGTGGGAGCTGACCGAAACCTCCATTGGGGCGCTCTCCAACGATGTTGGGTACTCGATCTCTGCGCAGAACGACGGCTCGATTCGTGTCGGCCGGCGCTCAGAGCCTACCGACACGACCCAGCGAGTCTTCCTCACGGACTACGCTCTCGACGGGACACAACTGGGCGAGCACCAACACATCAACAACGCCCCCAACTCCGTGGATCTGGGCGTGCAGGGCGTCGACCCAAGCGGCGGCTACTTCCTGACGTGGGTCTCTGCGGGCGTATCCACGAACCCCGATGACGTCATCGCACGGTCCGGCAGTCATCTGATCGACTGGAGCACCGAGGTGCTCGATGCATCCGACGTCGTACGTCGCCCCGGTGGCGGTGGCCTCTTCCTCGACCGAGACCACGCACTCGAGCCCACGCAGTGGTTTGTCGTAGACGACACCGGATCGCAGACCTGGTTCAGCGAAGTGAACTCCGCCGTCTACGATACGGCCATCATCGCGGCGGGGGATGATGGCCTCGTCGTGCTCGGTGCAGTGGACATCGGCGCCGGGCTCGAACCGACGGTCTCTCGCTTCACGACCGGCGGCATCCTCGAGTACCGGACGTTCTACGACCTCCCCGAGAGCAGCAGTCTCAACTCGTGGGTGGGCTCCTCGATCGCAATCAATGATGCAGACCAGGTGGTCGCCGCGAGTACCACGCACAGCTCCGCGGACAACCAGGTGCTCATCTCCAGCTTCAACGCCGACGGTTCGCTGGCCTGGGACACCCTCTATGATCACCCGGGCGAAGGCGTCGTCATCGTACGAGCGTCGGCCATCGACGCCGAGGGCAACGTGTTCGTTGTGGGCTCCGCACGCTCAGGCGCGTTCCCCAACTGGGACTTCGACGGCCTCGTCGTCAAGTACGACTCAGCCGGAGACCTGTTGTGGGCCCAGACCTACGCGGGCGACTCCGACCAAGCCGAGGACAGCGTGCGAGACGTGACCACGCTGGCCGATGGGTCCATCGCCGTCACGGGGTCACAAGTCGGCGCCAGTGGAACCCGGGACGCCTGGGTCGCCCGCATCGCCCCCTAACCAACGACCACAGTCTCCCTCTCGTGGCGGCGTCCTGCTCAGGAAGAGCGGGCCGGCGCCCTTTTTCTGTCTCACACCCGAGTTCGAGACGTGCGGCTCGTGTGCTCGCTGGCTCGCGCGCGCCCCAGCGCCACGTAGAGTGACCCGCCCAACAGCGTCAGCGCCAAGACTGCCGCGACCCCGGTCGCCGTGCCGTACCAGCCTGTCAGCTCGATGCTCAGCGGAAAGCTCACCAAGACGTTGAGCAAGACCTGAGCCGCCGTCAGTGCGAGCAAGCCGACGCGAACGATCAGAATGCCAAGGATTGCGGCGACCAGCACGCCACCGACAGCCCCGACGACCCAGTCGGTCGGGCTCAGGTCCGCCCGCGCAAACCGAAGCAACTCCACGGCGGTCCACAGCAAGAAGAACAGCCCGGACGCCACCGAAGTCTTGCGAACCGCCCAGCGTAGAAACAGGAACATGACGTAGACCTGCATCACGCCAAATGCACCACCCCAGACCGCGCCGATGCCAAGTCCGACCGCCGGCCCGAGGCCCAAGAGCGCTTCCAATTGGACCGGCAACATCGGAGGGCCGTCACCAACCCACCGCATCCGCACCAGGACTGTGACCCCGAGAAAGCCTCCAAAAGCGAGCCCGAGCAACAGGTCTCGTCCCACGAGCGGGTCCCTCCATCGGCCACGGGTCACCCGAACCCAAGAAACCATCGCGCCGGGCAAGAATCGCCGCCCGTACGGCTCAACAACCGCGTACCCAAGCAGGCCGAACCCGCCCACGAGAAGGCCCTCTTGAAGGGCACCGCCGAAGGTCTCAATACCGCTGGAGTGTCCCACCACCGAGGTCAACAGCGTCGAGATCGTCACGCTCACCGCGAGGACCCCGGCCACCCGAACGGCACCTCGCGAGTCGACCTCTCCCCGCATGTACAGACGGCGAGCCAGGAGAACGACGCCGAGGATGAACAGACTCAGCAGCGCCCTGGCGACGCCCGAGAAGGTCCCGGCCCCCGGCGTGGGTTCGGTGGGACCGACGGACCAGGGCGCCGTGACCTCGAACCAGACGGGCTGCCCGCGCCAGCTTCCTGCATCGACCCGAACCCGCGTGTCGAACCCCAACGGCCGCGCCATCCAGGCTTCGCGATGGTCGTGAACATGCCGTGGCATGCCCTCGGGAGCGACGGGTTCCACCTCGGATAGCCCCGCGAGTTCGAATGCGGCGGACCAGTCGGTCGGCTCCGCCTCCCCTTGTGCGGGCCCTGTCGGAACGCGCTCGAAGCCGCGTAGGTGTCCCCGAACGTCCAGCGTCACACGCACCTCGCCGGGGGTCACCATCGCGGGGTCGCCATAGGTCGCAGCGGCCCCGCGCCGAGCCAGCTGCCCGGGGGATGCGCGATACTCAAACAGCACCGGGACGGGCCCTGCATCCCCCGGCTGCACCCGGGGCGGCGGTGCCCGGACGTAGCTGGACTCGTAGAAGAGCCGATGCATCGAGCTCCCATCGGGATGCTCGAACCCAAGCTGTTCGACACTCGCACGAGCGCGGTCTTCGAGCACCGCGGGCGCCAGCTTCGGAGACGCGACGCCCCAAAGCGAGTGCGCCGGGGACAGCCCCGCGAACACGAGCACCACCAACATCGAGAAGCCCGCCAAGGTCCAAGCGGCCCAGGGTTTCAGCTGGGTTCCGGATTGGACGTTGGCGAGCGCATCCACCGAAGGCGCCCGCCCAGCGCGAAGTGCCGCCGCAATCGGGTCACCTCCCGGAAGCGCCGCCGCGACATCGAGGACCGACGCCGGCCGCATCCCGGGCTCGGTCTCCAGACACCGGTCGATGATCTCGAGCGTGTCCTCGGCCAGCCCGGTGACACGGGCGCTCAGAGCCACGACAGGCGCGGTGCGATCGATGCTCCCTCGATCACCGCTGAGGGAACCTTCCCTCGCTTCGTAGGGGTGTCGCCCCGAGAGCAGCTCGTACAGGACCACCCCCAGCGCGTAAATGTCCGAGCGTTCCGAGACCTCCCGGCCATCGAGCTGCTCAGGAGCCATGTACGCGGGCGTGCCGTCGCCGAACTCATGAACGTTGAGTTCGTTTCGGACCGCCGCCAATCCAAAGTCGGCCAGCTTCAGGCGCCCCTGGCCGTCGATCATCAGGTTGGCGGGCTTGAGGTCCCGATGCAGCAGCCCAGCTTCGTGCAGCTCGGACAGTCCCGCGCAGAGCTGCTGCGCGAGTTCGTAGGCTTTCTCGGGTGGGAGCCGGCCAATGCGGCGGAGCAACGAGGCCAGGTCCTCGCCGTCGATGTACTCCATCGACAGGAACGCCCGCCCCTCGACCTCCCCGATGTCGTGTACCCGGCAGACCGACGGGTGGGAGATCTGACGCGCCAGACGGACCTCGTTGACGAAGCGGCGCATGAAGCCCTCGTCATTCGCCCGATCCTCGGGCAGGAACTTGACCGCGACATCCTCCTCGAGGACCAGGTCCCGGGCACGAAACACCTCCCCCATGCCTCCGGCCCCCAGAAGCTCAGCGATGCGATAACGCCCCGCGATCGTGGTTCCCGGCTCGAGCGAGCGACGCGGCGCTCGTCCCTCGAACAGGCGTCCCCGGACCTCCTCGTGCAGCTTCTGCTGGCTGGGCGACCGCTCCCGCGAGGTCTCCTCAGCGGGCTGCTCCTCCTGCGCAGCGGCGACGGTGTCGTCCAGGCCCGCGTCGTCGGTGGGCGTGTGGTCGTCCGTCGCCATCGTCAACGCCAACATCCCACGTTTCGGGTCAGGCGTCCTGGTATGCTCCGCGCCGCGAGATGTCGCATGGAAGCCGTCTGTGGCTGCGCACGCTTTGGGTCGCAGCGTTGTTCGTACTGTGGGTGGGCCCGGCCTCCGCCGCGGAGCCTGTCACCGTGTGGCACGCCTATCGCGGCGACGAAGAAGCAGCACTGCAGCGGGCACTCGCCGAGTTCCGGGACGCCGCGCGCTCCCGGGGCGAGGACGTCAAGATCTCGACCCTGGCGATCCCGTACGACGCGTTTGCCTCCAAGATCTCCGCGGCGGTCCCCCTGGGCGATGGACCGCATGTGTTCATCGACTCGCACGAGAGGCTGGGCGATTACCGCAAGCGCGAGGTCGTCGCACCGGTCGGCGACGCACTGGAGGCGGAGGCCTTCCTGCCCGCCGCTCTCGATGCGGTCACCCTCGATGCACAGGTCTACGCGGTCCCGCTCAACCTCAAGTCGTTGGCGCTCTACGTCAACACCGACCTCGTCGGTGTCCCGGACAACTTCGAAGCCATCGTTGCCAGCGCCGACAGCCTCCCCAGCGGCGTGTATGCCCTCGCCTACGAGGCGATGAACCCCTACGCCCACGCTCCGCTCCTGCATGCGTTCGGCGGAACCATGCTGGGCGAGGACGACAGCTTCGGCATGGTCGGTCCGCAAGCCGAGGCTTCGGTCGCCTTCGCCCTCTCGTTGGTCGAGTCCGAAGTGGTTCCCTCCGATGCCGACGGTGCGCTCGTGACCAACCTGTTCCGCTCGGGCAAGGCCGCGTACGCCATGAGTGGGCCCTGGCTCGCCTCCGACCTCGAGGGTGGCGTGCCCTACCAGGTCGTGCCCCTGCCCCCGCTCGCCCAGACCGGGCGCCCGCTTGCACCGTTCCTCACAATCGAGGCCGTGATGCTCAGCCCCAAGGGTGCCGCCTCGAGCATCGCCCGAGACTTGGTGCGGCACCTCGCAGGCAAGGACGCGGCCTCCGATCGGCAGCGTAGCGCTCGAATCCCGTCGGCACGCATCGACGTTCCATCCAGCGACGCATTGCTGACGGCGTTCACGACCCAGGCGACCACCGCCGTTCCGATGCCCACCTCGGCGGCGATGCGCTCCACGTGGGAGCCGGCCAGGCAGGCCCTGCGCAAGATCCTGCGTGGCCAGAAAGAGCCCGAACCCGCCCTCGTCGAGGCGCAGCGCCGGTTTCGCGACGTCCGACGCCCCCCGCCTCCGCCGGCCTCACCATGGCCCGCGATCGTCCTCGCCGCCCTGTCCCTGATCGGAGCCCTGGTCTGGGTCACGCGAGCCCGTCGAGCGAACCAGGGACCCACGTTTCGGCAGAGCGTCCATGCCTACCGCTACCTGGTTCACGCCATCGTCGCCGTCGGCGTGTTGGTCATCCTCCCGCTGTCGGTCGGCGCTGGCACATCACTCTTCGCCGGCCCCTCCACCGACATGCACTACGTCGGACTCGGCAACTTCGTCGAAATCCTGACCGCTCGCGGAGGCGAGCTGCTCGGCTCAGGGTCGTTCTATCTCGTCCTGCTCGTCACGCTGCTGTGGACCGTCGTCAACGTCGTGTTCCACCTCGGCATCGGACTCGCCGTCGGCCTGCTGCTCTCCCGCCCGGTGTTGAAGATGAAGGCCGTGTACCGCGTCCTGCTGATCGTGCCCTGGGCGGTCCCCAACTACGTCACCGCGCTGGCGTGGAAGGGCATGTTCCACCGGCAATTCGGTGCCGTGACCGGGGTGATCAACGCGACCAACGACCTGCTCGGCACCTCCCTCGAGCCCATCTCTTGGTTCGCCCAGTTCTCGACCGCGTTCACGGCCAACGTCGCCACAAACGTGTGGCTTGGGTTTCCGTTCATGATGGTCGTCACCATCGGAGCGCTCACCTCCGTACCCAAGGACGTGCTCGAGGCCGCCGAGGTCGACGGCGCGTCACGGTGGCAGCGCCTCACCCGGGTCACCCTTCCGATCATCCGTCCCACGCTCATGCCGGCGGTCACCCTCGGCGCGATCTGGACGTTCAACATGTTCAACGTCGTGTTTCTCGTCTCGGGCGGTGACCCTGACAGCAGCACCGACATCCTCGTCTCAGACGCCTACCGCTGGGCGTTCACCCGCGAGGCCCAATACGGATACGCGGCAGCCTACGCGGTGCTCATCTTCTTGCTGCTGTTCTTCGGCACCAAGATCCTGGATCGCTGGAAAGCGCGGTGGTCCGGAAGCGGCCGCGGGGAGGCCAGCGAATGACACGCGCGGCCAAACTCGAGTCGGCCCTGGTCCACGTCGTCCTCATCGGCGCGGTGATCTTCGCGCTGTACCCGGTGCTCTGGGTCGTCGCGCTGGCACTCTCCGGCACCCCCTCGCCAGAGCCCCACGCCATTCCGATTCCTTCCGAGCCTACGCTCGAGCACTTCGAGGCGGTCGCAACGGCGTCCCGGGTCACACCGGAGGGGGAGACGATCTGGCTGTTCGGGCGGCAACTCCTCAACTCGCTGATCGTCTCCACCGCAACGGCCGCGGTCGGGGTGCTCATCGCGATCCCAGCCGCCTACGCGTTGGCTCGCTTCGAGTTCGCGGGCAAACAAGCCGGTACCCGGAGCCTGCTCGCGACGCAGATGTTTCCCGCGGTCGCCAGTGCCATCCCGCTGTACCTCGTGCTCGATGCGGTTGGGCTGCTCAACTCCCGCACCGGGCTGGTGCTTTGCTACGCCAGCACATCGGTCCCGTTCGCCATCTTCCAGCTGCGTGCCGCCTTCGAGTCCATCCCCATCGACCTCGAGGAGGCCGCCATGGTGGATGGAGCGACGCAGTTTCAGGCGTTCGTAAAGGTGGTGCTGCCCATCGCCCGCCCCGCCATCGCCGTGACGACCCTGTTCGCGTTCATGAGCGCGTACAACGAGTTCATCCTCGCCGCCACGTTCCTCGACGACGAATCGATGTTCACTCTGCCGGTCATGCTGCAGCGCTTCATCGGTGAGTACGACGCGCAGTGGGAGAAGTTCGCGGCGGGAGCGATCATCGTCAGCATCCCAGTGATGGCGCTTTTCTACTACGTGCAGCGGCACCTGGTTGCCGGGTTGGCCTCCGGCGGCGTGAAGGGCTGAGTCCTCAGCCTTCGAAGACAGAGTCGTCGATTCGGCAAGCGGTCGCGTCGCCCTCCGAGTAGCCACCGAGCCCACGATACGGCGCATTGACTTCGGCCCAGGTCAGCGAGAAGCCGGGGTCAAAACACTCCTCGAGCACGAGGTCACCGAACAGCAGGTCGCCCTCGCCCTCGAGCTCGAGCACCTGGGCGCGGGCACGGCCCGACTCGGAGTCGTCCCAAACCATGTCCACGGTCATCCGCTCACGCTGCGGCCCGCTCCACCCCTCTTCGTCGAAGGTGCCCCAGGTGGCAAAGTGGAACGAACCGGCGCCGCCATCCTCACGCTCGAACGAGTACACCTCGTCGCGATACTCGAGGTCTTCCTCGTCGTTGGCGTAGTGGAACCCATCGAAATGGAGTTCGACCGTCTTCGCCTTCGACTCCAACTCGCGGTCGAACGACACCTCGATCACACCGCCGAAGTCATCGCTGCCCCCGATTTCCTTTCGCAGCGGCTCGATCTCGAAGATCGTATCGAAGTCGATTCGAATGCTCCCGGTACGGGCCTCATCGGTCTCCGTGAGATCGCCCGAGAACACGATGGCCAACTCCGAGGCCGATGAACCGGCGGGTCCGACAAGCACTTCGAATCCACCGCGTGCCGCATCGCCCTCGACCCGCACCATCACCGTCAGGTCGTCGCCATCGTCGGCGTCGAACGGGCCGTAGACTCGCCAGTCCCCATCCGTGCGGGTGGGCTCGTGCTTGGAGAGCTCGGCCAGCATTTCGCCGAACGACGCGGCCATCTCCCCGACCCAACCGTTGACGTCACCACTGACCTCATCGGCGAGTTCCATGACCTCGCCCCGGCCTCCGAGTGCTCGCAGGTTGCCGGTCGGGACTTCGATGCTGACGTCATCCGCACTGAATGATGGTGTGGCTGCGACGTCGGTATCAAAACAACCGGTGAGCGTGGCGGTCAGGGTGGCGGCGAGCATCCAGTTCGAGCGCATGTCCCAGTGGTTCTGCGAGCGGCATGCCGCCACCTTTGCCGCAGGATCCCCAGTGATATCGGGGCCCCCGGGCTCCGGAGCGTGTTGCAGCACTGGGCCGTTGCACATCGCGACGCCGCGCCTCGCCACGCCAGGCCGTGCAAGTGTGATGCGCCCCCACCTGCGCAGTGTCGTCAGCCGGCACCGCACAACCGGTGTTGACGGCCCTGCGCCGCGGGACGACGATCGCCCCCGATGAAGGTCCGCCTCCTCGCATCCGCACTCGCGATCACCATGCTCCCCTCGTGCGCCCGGATCATGCACCCCGAGCGGACCGGGAACAGCAACGGCGAGATCGACATCGGCCCGCTCGTCGTCGACTGTCTGCTGTTCATCCCTGGCATCGTGCCCGGCGTCATCGCGCTGGCCGTCGACTTCGGCTCCGGAGCGATCTTCATCAACAGCCGCTCCAGCCGAGCCCAGAACGTGACCCGTGAAGGCACGCTGGCCCTTCGTCCGCAGCGAGTCCCGCAGGGATCGGTCCTGCACGTGCGCCTCGTCGACCAAGAGGGTGCGGTGCTCAGCGAAGATTCGGCGATCGGTACGGGGCGCCGGGCGGACCTCAGCCTTCCGCTCGAGCCCGCCGCAGCCGCACACGCCGAGGAGGTCGACGTTCCGCTGACGCTCGAGTTGCAGGTCGACGACGGACCGGTCGCGACGCAGCGCCTCGTGATGCGCTGAGTCTCAGCCACTGTGCGCAGGCTCAATGCCGAGCGCTCTGTGGGCCCAAGCCCCGGCGACCGCCCGTGCGAGCGTCGCGGCGGACGGCGCTCCAATCACAGGTTCGCTCGTGGTGCCTTCGAGACGCACCGGAAGTGCGAGTGTGTATTGGCGTGCCCAGTCGTGTGCGCGAGGAAGAGCCCGAACCAGCGGGAGCACGTCCACTTCGAGGTCGAGGCGACCGTCGAGGGCAACACGTCCCTCGAACGGCAAGGCGATGGGTTGCCCCCCGCTTCGAACGGTGTCCACTCGAACCCACGGACCGGACAGACTCGCCTCGACGGCCAACGGGTCGAGCGCGAGCGGCGTGGGCGAGCGCCCCAACACAGCCGCGATCCGCACGATTGCAGTCTCTGGCGGTAGGACAACGCCCTCGAGTTCGACGCTGAGTCGACCCGTGAGGGTTGGGAGGATGCTGGGTGGAGTCAGGCCTGCTCCGCTGACCTCTGCCGCAAACGACAACCTGCCTGCGATGCGGCCCTCGGGGGACTGAGTCACTCCGGCCGCCCCTGGGAACGCCGCGACAACGATGGGCAGAAGCTCGTCGCGAAGGGCGACGTCTTTGGCCTCGACACGAGCGGACCATGTCGACGCAGCATCGAAGCGCAAGCGAGCGTCTGCGGCGATGCTCCCATCTCCCAAACGAGCTTCGAGGTGCTCGATCTCCACCCCCTGTGTGTCGAGCCCCAACGCCACGGACACGTCGACGACCGAGAATCCGTGGGCGGTGACAGCCTGTGCCCGCGCGTCGAACCCGACGACCGGCTGTTCGTCAGCGCGTTGCACCCGGCCCACCAGCGCGACCCCTTCGAGCGCGATGGTCTCGCCCAGGTCCTCGTCGTGAAGTTGCACGTCTCCACCGCCCAGCTCGAGCCTGATGTCGAGCGGGCGCTTTCCAGAGCTCGGGCGTCGGATCCCGTGGAAGTTCGTCTCGCCGCCGCGCTTGCGAACTCGAACGGAGAACTGCTTGGCGCTCAAGGTGCCAGCGAGCCCGCCGTGCCACAACGCGGACCAACGGACCTCGAACTCCCCACGCGCGGCACGAAGTGCGGGCTCCTCGGACCACGGATCGGACAGCGTGAGCTCGTGCAGGATCAACCGGTCCCAGCCCACATCGAGCGCAGCCACGCGGACGTCACGGTCCAGCGCTTGCGATGCAACCGCCTCGAACCGACAGCGCGCATCGTCCGAACGCACCCAGATCGCGAGCGCGCCCACCACAACCGCAAGAAGCGCGGTGATGACCAGAGCTGCTGTGACGGCACGGCGTCGCACGAGGCAGGGCAACCCCGAGCAGCCCCAAACCCTTCCCATCAAATTCAGGTGTCACATCCGCGAACACCCGCGTCCACCAAAGCATCACGGACTTGACTGCGCCTAGCCTGTGCTTGCTGCTCGCTGCCAGCGCCCTCACACGGTGTTTCGACCCGGCCCCCGACGTGGACGATGACGGCGAGAACGCGGACAGCACCCAGGGCGCCTCTATCTAGAGGATGCAGCAGCCGGCCGCGGTAACGATCGCGAAGGACCCGGCGAACGCAACGTCGCGCCGGCTGAGCCCGACGAGGTCCGACCGGGTTCTGCCGGTGACCTGCCGCAGCATTCCGATCGCGCCGAGGATGAGCCCGAACAGCGCACCCGCGGTCAGCCCGTAGGGGAGCGAAAACGAGCAGGCGCAGAGCGCGAGCCCGAGCGAGGTAGCGGAGGCGACCGCGAGAACAGACCAGAGGAGTGCAGTGGACAGCGAGCGGGATCGAGCAGACATGCGGGCGCCTCGGGGGTAGGACGGCAACGGTTGTCGCCGGTTGCACGTCCCGAACGCACGAGGGCCGCATCGGATTTCACCCACGGCGTCGTTTTCGTCTCAACCGCGCTCGCGATAGCTCCGATACCCCTGCATCAGCGCCAGGTAGATCATGTGCCCGATGACCTTCTGCCCCTCTTCGCTGAGGTGCGCGAGGTCGGCAGACATCAAGTTCCGCTGACGCCACAACGCGATGGCGCCGGGTCCTCCCATGGCGGCTTGGGTGTCGAAGAACGCGCAGCCCTCCTCGAGTGCGACCTTGCGTTGAAGCTCGGTCACCGGAGCCATGGCGTCGACCGATACGGTGCGCCCAGCCTTTCTCTCCCCGTGGTCGACCGGTGAGATCACCAGACAGGCCCGCGGCGCGTCGCTGCCCCGGTACAGGCGGATGAGTTCGCGGGTTTGCCGCTCGAGCAGGCCGTACTTGCTCGCCTTCATGATCAGGTCGTTGCCGCCAAACTGAAACACGAGCAGGTGGGGATCGCGGCGGTTGATCTGCGTCAGCATGTGCTCCGGGTCGGCCTTGAGCATTCGGCCCGTGAACGCACCGAGGTTGGACAGCCCATCCCACACGACGCCCGGCCCATCCCGCTCCAGAACGACGCCGTACAGGCGGCCCCTGCCCTGGTTCACACGAACGGTCAGGTCGTGAGGCCCGTCGGGCACCTCGAAGACCTCGTAGCGATCGGTCAACTCCTCCGCCCGTCCGTCGAGGGTCTGGGTCTCGCCGCCGTCGATGCTGACCTTCAGCGGCCCCCCGCGTGGCTCCGCCGCGTACCAGAGCTCGAAGCGAGAAACCTTGCGACCCAGCGCGCCCTTGCGGGCCGTCCCCAAGGTGACCTTCGAGCCCCCTTTGGAGGTGAAGACCGTACCGCCGTAGCCGTAGTGCCCGTCGTTGCGACAGCTGTTGATGATGTAGCAGTTAGCCCAGTCGCCCTTCTTGAACCGAACGCCGCGATGGCGGTAGCTCAGCGTTGGCGTGCTGACCAGGTGCCAACCGTGGCCCGCATCGCCGAAGCGTCGCTGCATCCGGGTGCGCAGCGCCGAGGTCACGTGGTCGCCTGCAATGACGGAGTCTCCCCAATGGCTCACGCGGGTGACGGCGCCATCAAAGCCAGCCTGGGTCTCGGCGAGCTGAGCGTAGAACCCATCGAGCGCCTCGGGATTCGGCAGCTCGAGCGTCCGCGGAACGTCCTCATCGTCGTCGGGATGCGCTTCGTAGGGAGGCAGGCCTCCAGCGGTCGGCACGTCGACGCTCGCGCGATCGGGGAGCGCCTCGGCCACATCGTCATCCTCGACCTGGGTCGCAATCTCGGTGATCGCATCCATGGCCGCAAGCTGTTCTTCTTGGGCCTTCACCTCGGCGTCCCCGCCCATCAACTCCCGCCCGATGAGGTTCCAGAACAACACCGGGTCCTCGGAGGTCCACGGCCGAGTCCATTTGGCGGCCGGCACAACGTACGAGACCACGATCATCGCGAGCAGGGTTGCGATGCCAGACACGATCTTCTTGAACGTGCCCGGGGCGAGCGCCGTCCCATCGTCGGACCCCACCAACGACACATGCTTCGCGTCAGGCTCCTCGACATCGAGCAGGCCTGGCGCGTGTGCGTCCGGGGTGGTTTCGGGAGGAGTCATGCCGCTAGAAGTCGAAGTAGATGAATGCGCGAGGACCGTTCGCCGCGATCTTCATGATGCCCAGCGCGAGCAAGCCCATGGCCAACCCCAGAACCGGGCCGGGAAGCCTTCGGAACAACCCGAACGCCGACTCGTCCACCCAGCGCTTGGGTGTGAAGTGATACGCGGTCCCGCCGACGAGCGCAGCCACGAGCCACGGTGTCATCAATCCCGGCCGGACCAGATGCGCGGGATCGAAGGACAGCAGGGCCACGATCATCGTCTTCGCACTGTCAAACGTCTCGGCGCGGAAGAAGACACGCGTGAGCACCGTGAAGTGGAACGTCAACACGATGTGCACGACGTTGTTGAGCCGGGTCCCGGTCACCGGTAGCCAGGCGACGAAGACGAACCCAGCGAAGGCAAGAGCTGCGAGGAACTGGGCGTGCCCCGGCTGCAGGTCGAGGCCGAAACGACCCAGCGCGTACATGGCTGCGGCCGTGGATGCCGCCAGTCCCAACGTCTTCACCCAACGACTTCCCGCAGGGCCGTCGCGGTCGCGGATCCGGTTCCAGCGGTTGAACAGGATCGCCCCCGCCTGAAGGTTGGCGTAGATCACGAAGTTCCAGCTCGTGCCCGCCTTGTAGTGCCACATGCCAACGAGGAACATGGTCAGCCACAGGTTGAAATACGTACGGCCTGCCGAGCCCCGCGAGCCTCCCAGCGGGAAGAACAGGTAGTCGCGCAGCCACGTCGACAGCGTCATGTGCCAACGCCGCCAGAACTCGCCAACATCGAGAGCCTGGTGCGGGCGGTCGAAGTTCTCTGGGATCTCGTATCCCATCAGACGCGCCACGCCGATGGCGATATCCGAGTAGCCGGAGAAGTCGGCGTACAGCTGCAGCGTGAAGGCGTACAGCGCGATGAGGACCTCCGCCGACGTGTACATGTCGGGGCTGGCGAAGATCGGATCGGTGAACTGACTCGCGATCCAGTCGCCCAGCAGGACCTTCTTGGCCAGGCCCTTGAAGATCCGGAACAAGCCCTCTTCGATGCCCAACGCCGTGATGCGAGGTCCGCGGTGCAGCTGCGGCAAGAACTCGCTGGCCCGAACGATGGGACCAGCCACCAGCTGGGGGAAGAACGATACGAACAACGCGAACCGCAGGAAAGACGGCTCGGGATCGAGTCGCTCTCGCCAGACGTCGATCGAGTAGCTGAGGCTCTGAAACGTGTAGAACGAGATACCGACGGGAAGCAGCGTGTGCATCACCGGCGCGGCGAACGGCAGGCCGAACGCCTCACTGAAGTCGGTCGCGATCGAGAAGAAGAAGTCGGTGTACTTGAAGTACGCGAGCAGGCCGAGGTTGCCCACGAGGCTGAGCCCGAGCGCGGCATTTCGAGCTCGCCGAGCGGGGTCGGCGATGGCCGGGTCCGAAGAGCGCGCGGACGCGGCGTGGCGATGCATCGCATGGCCGCACGCGAAGTCGAGCACCGTCGAGAACAGCAGGAGCCCGGCGTAGTACCAAGGTGTCCCGGGCGGATCGAGCCGAGGGCCCGCCATGTAGAAGAAGTAGCTGGCCCCCAGCAGGAACAGCGCGCGCACGACCGGTCGCCCCGATGCTGCCCAGAAGACGAGCAACACCGGAATGATGAAGACGAGAAAGTCGAACGAGGGGAACAGCATCGCGAGCTGCAAGGGCTGCCGAGGAACTCGAAAACGCCGTAGGGTACCTGTGGCGGATCTCGGCGTCCAAGGCCCGACGCGTCGGGAGCCGCAGGTGTTCCAAGCACCCGAAAATCGCCGAATTACGCGCTACGGGGCCGCGGGGCGTTCGGCCAGGATGCGGGTCTGCAGCGTGCGCGCGCGCTCGAGGACGTCATCGCGACGGTCCGCCTCGAGCTCAAACACCCGCTCGAGCTGTGCCAGGGCCACGTCGTACTCGCCGAGCCCGGCGCGAGTGCGAGCCAGTTCGAGCTCCACGTCGACGACCCGCGGAGCGAACGCCCCGTCGGACTCGGTCCGCATCACCAGGGCTCGCTCGAACCGGGGCAACGCCTCGCGAGGCCGGTCCAACTCGAGCAGCGCCCAGCCTGCGATCATCGCTGCGACGTCCTCTTCGCGCCCTCCGCTGCGCCCCACGATCTCGAGCGACGCGGCGGCGTGAACGAGGGCTGCGGCGGGATGCCCCCGCTTGCGTTCGAGCTCGCCGAGGTTGTTGAGCGAGGCCGCGACCGTGGGGTGCTGTTCCCCGTACAGTCGCTTGCGGATCTCCAGGGATTGCCGACACGACGTCTCGGATTCGTCGTAGCGCTTGAGCTCCATCAACGCGTTGCCGATGTGGTTGTGGGTTGTGGCCACGCGGGGGTCATCGCGCCCAAGGAGTTCGGTCTGCCGAGCGAGCGCAAGACGGTACTCGGCCAAGGCCCCTTCGTAGTCTTGGCGGGTGTAGAGCACACCGCCGACGTTGTGCCGAAGCTGAGCGTCGAGCACCGCGCCACCGCCCACGCGCTCAAGAGCAGCTTCGGCAAACTCCTCCCACAGCTGAGCGCGCTCCGGATCGAAGCGCTCGACGCCGGTGACCCAGACCAACCGAACCCAGGCTTCAGCTTCGAGAAAGCGATGCCCCGCCCGCTGCGCCGCCCAGATCGCTTCGAGGTAGCTGCGCTCGGCCCGTGCAAACTCGCTGCGTCGCTGAAGAATGGACCCCATCCGCAGTCGAGCCTCGGCGACGATGTCGTCGGCACCGAGCGACTGCGCATCCCGAAGGACTCCAAGTACGATCGCCTGCGCCTGCGTGTACCGAGCCGAACTCTCCTTGGCCCGCGCATCCACGAGCGCTTCATGCAGCGGAACCGTATCGCGGGCGTCGAGTTCTTCGTGCAACCTCGGCGCGGCCTGCAACCGCGCAAGCTCGCTGCACTCCACAAGCCGAGGGAGCGCGTTGACGGCTTCGACCGAGTTCTCGACCACCGACGTATCGGCATCCGAAAACTCCCGAACGAGTGCCGCGACAGCCTGCTGATGCCCCCTCAAGCACGACATGCGCAGCTCGAGCGTCTCGTGGCTTTGCTCGTGGTGCACCTGGGTGGCCTCGCACGCGTCGAGGTAGGACCCCGACCACGCCTCGGTGTAGCGGTCCAACGTCTGCTGAGCCGTGTCCCACGAGGGGGCCGCATACTTCGCCCCGCTTGCGACAAAAGCCGTGCTGAGACGGTCCCGCACGTCGTCATCCCAGACGCCGCGCCAGCGCTCCGCGGGGTCGCTACACGGCACGCTCCCCGCATCTCCCTCCGCGGCCCATCCCATCATTCCCATGCCGATTCCCGCAACGGCAACCGCACCGCCCCATGCCCAGCGAGGCACACGGCGGCGGGGCGCACGACCCAGCGCCGCCAGCAGACTGTCCATGTCCAAGAACCGTAGGTCGGGATCGAGCGACAGTCCTCGCTCGAGGACTCGCCGAACGGCCATCGGAACGTCCGAGACTCGCGGCTCGAGGATCTCGCCCTTGAGCACCGAGTACCGAGCCTCACGAGACGTAGACCCAGCGAATGGCCGCGCGCCATACAGCGATTCCCAGGTCACCACACAGAACGAGAACTGATCCGTGCGAGCATCGGTGGGAGAAGAGAGGTGCTGCTCGGGCGCCATGTATGCGGGCGTGCCCAGCTTGGCGCCGGTTCGTGTGAGGTCGGGCTCCGCTTCCACAGAGGGCCGGATCGAAGTGCCATCGTCGGTCGTGACCCGCGGAATGTCCTCCTGCGATGACGTCCGCCGTGCCAGTCCAAAGTCCAGCACGACGGCCCGGCCACCGTCCTCGATCAGAACGTTGTCGGGCTTGAAGTCGCGATGGATCAGATCGCCCTCGTGCGCCGCCGCCAATCCCTGACCCGCGCGTTGAAGCACGGCCAGAACCTCAGCCCACGGACGGCGCCGTTCCTGAAGCCAGCGCCGTAGCGTCAGCCCCTCGACATACTCCATGGCGACGAACACCCGCCCTTCGTACGTGCCCACGTCATGCACGGTCACGACATTGGGGTGTGTGATGCGCGCGATGGCTTTGGCCTCGCGAAGCAGGCGGGCGCGGGCCCGATTGCTGCGACTGTTGGCGTGCAGAAGCTTGAGTGCAACCTTGCGGTCGAGCTGCGGGTCGTAGGCCGCGTAGACGATACCCATGCCCCCCGACCCGAGCTCGTACAGAACCACGTACCGATCGACCGAGGTGCCACGCTCGAGGCGTTCGTCCGCCAGGGCGTCTTCATCCTCGACGCCGTCGGTCATCGAGTCGATGAGAGTCGAACTCGGATGACCGCGCCCGTGGCCGGCCGCGTCCATGGCACAACGATGCCACGGCCCGAGGCAGCGTGGGCCGATTCGCCACTTCGGGCCGCGTTTTCTCGATGTTTGCCGCGGTCGAATCGGCTGCGTGACCGGATTGCGAGCCCCAAGCACCGCTGTGGGCCGCATCGTCGGCGGAACCGGTGCCTTCACCCAGCGTCGGGGGTCTTCTTGTACGGGGCGTACTGCTCGAGCTGCTTCATGTAGTCGGGCAGCTGCTCCCGCTCATCGGCGAGGAACCGGGCCACGGCGTTCCGCAAGCCCTCGTGCCGGATCCAGTGCGAGCTGTACGTCGCCGACGGCGTGAAGCCGCGCAGCAGCTTGTGTTCCCCCTGAGCCCCGGCTTCGAACAGCGGGATCTTTTGCTCGATGCAGCGCTCGATACCGGCGTAGTACGCGGTCTCGAAGTGGAGGAACTCGATCTCCTCTGCGCAGCCCCAGTAGCGACCGTACAGCGCACCTGGCGTCTCGAGGTAGAGCGCGCCGGCGACGACGTCGCCCTCTCGCCCGACACGTGCGAACTGCACCCGCTCGGGCATGAGCTCGATCAGACGCTTGAAGAATCCGGGACGTAGATAGTCCTGCCCGCCGTGGCGCGCTGTCGTCCTTCGGTAGAAGCGGTCGAGACGGTCAACTTCGTCTGGCCCGAGCGACCCACCGGGCACAAACTCCACACCATCGACCTCGGCGAGCGCCCGCCTGCGCTCCTTGCGAATCTGCTTGCGCTTTCTCGAAGCGAGCGTGGCCAAGAACCCATCGAAGTCCGCGTAGTCCCGGTTGTGCCAGTGGAACTGAAAGCTCAGCCGAGACATGAAGCCGAGTTCTTCGAGCAGACGGTGTTCATCCTCGGTCGTGAACAGCCAGTGCACCGAAGAGCAGTCGGTCGCATCGGCCAGCTCTTTCACGGCAGCGACGAGCAGTTTCGCGACGATGTTCGGCTCGTCGTCTGCGTTTCGGCGCAGCAAGATCCGCGGGCCACTGGCGGGGGTGACCGGGGCCGCGACGACCAGCTTGGGGTAGTACGAGACACCGGCTTGAGACGCCGCCCGTGCCCAGCCCCAGTCGAAGATGTACTCGCCGTAGCTGTGATCCTTGAGGAAACACGGCACGGCACCGACGAGCTCTCGCGTGCCGTCTTCGTTCTCGGATTCTGCGAGCAGGTAGATCGGCGCCCACCCGGCGGGCCCCCCGGTGCTGCCGCTCATCTCCAGCGCGCGAAGGAATCCCCACTCGAGGAACGGACTGTGCGCGTGATCGAGGCCGTTCCACTCGGATGCCTCGACGCCCGAGAGCGCATGAACGGCTCGAATCTGCAGCGGCACGGCCCTATCGCTCTACGACGAATGGACAGGTCCCGCAAACCACTGCCTGAATGCAGGGCGCTGGCGCTGTCGCAGACGGCCGTACTACCCAACCGGGTGGGGTCGGAGTTGGACGAACGTAGCCGTCCGGCCGAGGCATCGAGCCCTCCGCCTGCTATCATCGAACCCGGACGGACTCGAGCGGTCGCGCCGACTCGGCGAGGCCTTGGGCCGTCCCCGTTGGTAGATCCTGCGATGAGTACGCGACCCGAAGACGAGAATGAAACAGGGGTAGTCCTCCGCGAACGGGTGGAGAAGAAGGTCAAGCGACCTCGGATGTACAGCGTCGTCATCCACAACGACGACTACACCCCCATGGATTTCGTCGTGCGCCTCCTCGAGACGGTGTTCCACCGCAACGAGAGCGAGGCCACCGCGATCATGCTCCACATCCACAACCGTGGGCAGGGGGTCGCGGGTGTCTACACACATGAGATCGCCGAGACCAAGGTTGCGCAGGTTCACATGCTCGCGCGCAAGAACGACCACCCCCTGATGGCTTCGATGGAGCCTGAAGAAGACGCAAACGAAGGCGAGTGAGGACGTAGTCATGCTCAGCGATGAACTGAAATCCACGATCAACGCCGCCATCGAGGACACGCAAGATCGGCGTCACGAGTACCTCACGCTCGAGCACTTGCTGCTCGCATTGCTCTCCGATGCGAGCGCGTCCCAAGTCTTCGAGGGCTGCGGAGGCAACCTCGACGACATCCGCAAGGAGCTCGAGGAGTTTCTCGACGAGGCGATGGACCGCGTCCCGGACGACGACGAGTTCACCTGCCACCAGACCATCGGCGTGGGGCGAGTCCTTCAACGCGCGGTGCTGCACGTGCAAGGCGCGGGCAAGCGCGAGGTCACCGGGGCCAACCTGCTCGTGGCGCTCTTCGCCGAGCCCGAGTCCAACGCCGTCTTCATTCTGGGCAACCACGGGATCACCCGGCGAGATGTCACCTTGTTCATCTCGCACGGCATCGGCCGAGGCGGCTCCAAGTCGCTCGTGCGCCGCGCCCCCGAAGACGACGGGGGCCCCTCCGGCGCCGACCCGGAGATGGACAGCGGAGACACCTCCGAAGATCCGCTCGCCGCGTATGCCGTCGACCTGGCGGCCAAAGCTGAAGCGGGCCGCATCGAGCCCCTGATCGGCCGCAAGAACGAGGTCCTTCGCCTCATCCAGGTGCTGTGCCGCCGCAAGAAGAACAACCCCGTGCTCGTGGGGGAGCCCGGCGTCGGCAAGACCGCCGTCGTCGAAGGGCTGGCCCTGCGGGTGCACGACGGCAACGTGCCCAAGGCGATCGCAACTGCCCACATCTACTCGCTCGACATGGGCTCACTGCTGGCGGGGACCAAGTTCCGCGGGCAGTTCGAGGAGCGACTCAAGGCCGTCATCAATGCGATCGAGGCGGACCCCGACGCGGTTCTGTTCATCGACGAGATTCACACCGTCGTCGGTGCGGGCGCCACGTCCGGCGGCTCGATGGACGCCTCCAACCTGCTCAAGCCGGCGCTCGCCAGTGGGTCGCTGCGCTGCATCGGCGCGACCACGTTCAAAGAGTTCAAGTCGGCCTTCGAGCGCGACGCTGCGCTCGCTCGACGTTTCCAGAAGATCGAGATCGTCGAGCCCACCCGCGAGGAGGCGCTGCTGATTCTCCAGGGTCTCGCCGAAGTCTACGAGACTCACCACAACGTTCGGTACACGCCCGAAGCACTGGAGTCGATGGTCGAGCTGGCGCACAAGTACCTGCGCGACCGCAACCTTCCCGACAGCGCCATCGATGTGATGGACGAGGTTGGTGCCGCGGCGCGCATCGATGTGCCGCTGCTCCGCCCGCCGAAGCCCTCGGTCAACGATGCGCTGGATGAGGACGCGGAGCCGGAGCCCACGGACGGAGAGTCCGAAGAGTCGGAAGGCTCCGCGCTCCCCGAGCCCAAGACGATCGGCATCCTCGAGGTCGAAGCGGTCATCGCTCGCATGGCTCGCATCCCGGAGAAGTCGGTTTCGACCGACGACAAACAGCTGCTCTCCAAGCTCGAGGAAGGACTCGGCGGCGTCATCTACGGACAGGACAGCGCCGTCAAGACCGTCACCCACGCGATCAAGCGTGCCCGGGCCGGCCTCGGTCGCGACGACAAACCGATCGGTTCGTTCCTCTTCGCCGGACCGACAGGTGTCGGCAAGACCGAACTCGCCAAGCAGCTCGCACGGCTGCTCGGGGTTCCTTTCCTCCGATTCGACATGTCCGAGTACATGGAGAAACACAGCGTCAGCCGCCTGATCGGCGCACCTCCGGGATACGTGGGGTTCGACCAGGGCGGCCTACTGACCGACGCCGTAAGCAAGCAGCCCCACAGTGTCCTCGTGCTCGACGAGATCGAGAAAGCACACCCGGACATCTTCGCCGTGCTCTTGCAGCTGATGGACAACGCATCGGTCACCGACACCACGGGCCGCAAGACCGACTTCCGCAACGTCATCCTCATCATGACGAGCAACGCGGGCGCGGCCGACATGACCGCCCGCAAGGTCGGATTCAGCGACGACGAAGACGGTCCCGACGTCTCGGACTCCAACAAGGCGCTCGAGAAGGTCTTCACCCCCGAGTTCCGCAACCGGTTGGACAAGGTCGTGACGTTCTCCGCCCTGGGCAAAGACGTCATCCGCAAGGTCGCCGACAAGATGCTCGGCGAGCTAGAGTTGCAGCTGATCGACCGCAACGTTCGCATCACCTACACCGACGCGGCAGCGAGCTGGATCGCCAAACGAGGCTACGACAAGCTCTACGGCGCTCGGCCCATGGCCCGATTGATCGACGAGAAGATCAAGGAGGCCCTCGTCGACGAGCTGCTGTTCGGCAAGCTCGAGTCCGGCGGCACGGTGCACGTGGACATGAAGGACAAAGAGTTGGTCTTCGAGTTCACGACCGAAGCGCCGAACTAGAGCACATCTCACAACCTCGACGCGCCGGCTCTGAGCGGATTTGGGGCCGATGGCGAGGAGCGGAGCCGCCGCTGTACCGGGGTACGTAGCAGCGGCAGTCTGCACCCCGGAGTGATCATCGTGGTGTAGGGGCTCCGCAGTGAGCTGGGCTCGTGCGTGCATCTGCACGCACTGGTCACCGACGGCTGCTTCGAGACGCCAGCGACGGCGGACGACGCGGTGGTGTTCAGGCCGGCCGCAGGCCTGTGTGAGCAGGACCTGTTGCGGACGCTGCAACGCTTGCATGGCGACCTCGATGAGCACCTCGAGGATGGTGACAGCGAGCCTGTAGACGAGGCGCTCGTGGCCTGCGTCCAGCTCGCTCTGCCCTTGCGTGCGGTGGGAGCCTCGCCCAGCGAATCGCGACCGGCTTCGCCGATGCTCGTGCGCTGCCTTTTCCCACTTCATTTCGCTTGAATGCCCCGCGGTCCGAGGTTGAGCGAGTCTGGGCCGACACAAGCGTCGCTGGTAGGCCTCAACGAACGCTGAGGAACACACGCCAGTAGTGTTCGCCCGGGGAGCCATAGGCTTCGAAGTCGGCGTAGTTGCCGGCGTTGACGAGATCGGGCAAGCCGTCTCCGTCGAGATCGAAGGTGGAGTGCAGGTTGCTCGCGATCTGCTCGAACCGCTCGCCGTCGGGCACCGGCCATTCCAACTCGGCGCCGAAGCCGTCGCCCTCATTGAGGAACACACGCCAGTAGCGTCCGCCCGGGGAGCCGTAGGCTTCGAAGTCGGCGTAGTTGCCGGCGTTGACGAGGTCGGGAAAGCCGTCTCCGTCGAGGTCGAAGGTGGCGTGCAGGTTGCTCGCAATCTGTTCGAATCGCTCGCCGTCGGGGACCGGCCATTGTTGTTCGAGACCGAAACCGCTTCCGTCATTGAGGAAGACACGCCAGTAGCGCTCCCCCGGGGGGCCGTAGGCTTCGAAGTCGGCGTAGTTGCCAGCGTTGACGAGGTCGGGCAAGCCGTCTCCGTCGAGGTCGAAGGTGGCGTGCAGATTGCTCGCGATCTGTTCGAACCGCTGGCCGTCCGGGACCGGCCATTGCTGCTCGGGACCGAAACCGCTTCCGTCATTGAGGAAGACACGCCAGTAGCGTTCGTCTGGCGAACCGTACGCTTCGAAGTCTGCGTAGTTGCCGGCATTGACGAGGTCAGGCAGGTCGTCTCCGTTGAGGTCGAAGGTTGCGTGCAGGTTGCTCGCGATCTGTTCGAATCGCTCACCGTCCGGGACCGGCCATTGCTGCTCGGGGCCGAAACCGCCTCCTTCATTGAGAAACACACGCCAGTAGCGCTCGCCGGGGAAACCGTAGGCTTCGAAGTCCGCGTAGTTGCCGGCATTGACGAGGTCGGGCAGGCCGTCTCCGTTGAGGTCGAAGGTGGCGTGCAAGTTGCTCGCGACCTGCTCGAATCGCTCACCGTCCGGGACCTGCCATTGCTGCTCTGGGCCGAAACCGCTTCCGTCATTGAGGAACACACGCCAGTAGCGTTCGCCCGGGGAGCCATAGGCTTCGAAGTCGACGTAGTTGCCAGCGTTGACGAGGTCGGGCAAGCCGTCTCCGTTGAGGTCGAACGTTGCGTGTAGGTTGCTCGCGATCTGTTCGAATCTCTCACCGTCCGGCACCGCCCACTCCACTTGGTTCATCTCGAACCGACCGCATGCGAGACACTGCCCGTCCTCGCATGCGCAGGTGCATGTGAAGCCGTCCAGTGCAACGTCATCTTCACACAAGGGCGGTTCGCCGGAGGTTTGCCCCCCTTCGGTAGACGTCGATTCGCTGGCTGTCGCAGCCGCGGTCGACTCCGACCCACTGAGGCTGCTTCCAGATGATGCGGCGCCTCCGCTGCCACCGGGGCCCCCGCCGGTGTCGCCTGAGGAAGACTCTGTTCCATCTCTCCCAGACTCCGGGTCTGCAGCCGCCGTGCCGCAGGCCGCGGAAGAACACGCGCCAACAAGAACAAGACAGACAGTGCGAAGCATCTCAGGCTTCTACCGGAGCGCTGTGTCCGGAGCAAGGCTGGCAGAGCCTGGGTGTGACGATGGTGGAGAGTCGGTTCGTGGAGCCAAACTACGCCGGTCGTCGCAGAGACCGTCACGTGGTCGGAGCGTTGACCAACGGCTTCCTCTGTCGCGAGGGGCCTGGAACAACTTGTCGGTGGTCGTGTCTTCTAGGGCCATATTGTTCTGGAGTCACGAGCGGCGAGGTCCGCCTCCGTCGGCCTCCGCAGCGGAACCGGGTCTCGGCGTTTAGGGGGCGTTTAGGCGAAATGAAGTGGGAAAACGCCGGTGGTGGAGGTGTACGGCTTCGCGGCCAGGGGGGTGGTAGGGGAGCGGGCCGGGGGGCGGCAGTGGATTGGGGCTGAGCCTGGCAGAGCGAAGGCATCGTGGGCGAAAAGCGGGCCCGATGGGCAGCCTGAAGGCACGGGGTCCGAAATTCAGGCACGCCGAGACGACGCGAAGCGACGCGCATCGTGAGGCAGACCGAGGGTGCTCAGGACACAGTCGAGAACAGCAGGAGTTGTCCTGGCGCACAGGCTCGCGACGGTGGCCGAGCACCGTGAAGCTCGGTCGCGATGTCCTCGGGCGTGGTGGATATCGTCGCGGTGGACGATGTGCATCGCGAAGGTGCGGTCATCTTTCTCGTGGTTGATGTCCACCCGTTTCGGATGAGGACGTCGATCATCTCCGCGCTTGGGGGCTCGGTGAAGTCGTCGGCCCCGAGGGTTGCGAAACGTACGCCCCTACTGGTCAGGAACTCCAAGGCGCGCAGGTTTTCTTCATGAATCAACGCGTTGTGGGTAGCCGTGAAGTTGCTGACTGCACAGCCAAAGGCGAGCAGGGCTGCGACTACCGGGACCTGTAAGCGCCGAGGAGGCCTCCGCTTCGCTAGATCCCCCGCCAGTTTGGCGGCGACTAGAACAAGCGATTCCCCCAGATCCCAGAAAAGCGAGAAACATCTGCGACTCGAGGAGCGAAAGGACGTCAACTATAGCAGGCCCCAGTCGTCGCCATTGGACGAGAAGTGGCCTGGCCTCAAATTCTGAGAAAGCTAGGATTCACCATGGAAGACATGTCACAAGACGAGATCCTCAGCCGATGCCTGAAGGCATCCAGCATCGCCGCGACTGACGACGAAATTGCCGCAATCGTTCGCGATGCCCAAGTGGTCAAGCTGCAAAAACAGCTGGACTCGAACTACATCTTCGTCGGGTTCGAGTTCGATCACCGAGGCCCCAAATCGTACACGAACACAGAGCTGGTCTACGACGAAAGGAAGGCCGATTGGTTCGTCTTCTTCGACGGATCCGGACAGGACGATCTGTACTTCATTTGGGAAGACCAGGATGGAACCGAGAAGGCACTCATCCAGTGGCCGTGACCGATCGCCAAGATGCAGGAAGTAGAGCAGCTTCCTTGCGGCCCGCAGACGTGCTGGCATTTGCGTGACGGTCAAGGCTCGGGTGAACTGATCGTCCTCAGCTCGGCTGAACTGATCCGGTCATTCGGACCCGGTGACTCTGGTGAGTTCCGTCCGGGCGAATCGAGCCTTCAGCTCGGCTGAACTGATCCACGGAGGCGGGCCGGAGAAAGATCAGGACCCCTTCTTCTTCCCGCTTCGTCCAGTTTTCCTGCCGTTCCGTCCCCGTGACCACGCGGAGAGCATTCGCCGGTACGTTCCGCGGAGTACCCCGGGCAGCGACGCCTTCGCCGTCGTTCGCGAGCACTGGCCCGCGTTCCGGGAGCGGCTCGAGAAACGTGCGGGCTCACTGCCTGCCTTCGTACGCGACGAACTCGAGGCGTTCATCACCTGGGGAGACTTCGAGCACGGCTTCTTGGTGGCGCAGTGCGCTCGTTGCGGGGACAGCCTGCGCGTTCCTTTCGCGTGCAAGAGCCGAGGCATCTGCGCTTCGTGCATGGGCCGGCGCATGGCCGAGACCGCGGCGCTGCTCGCCCGGCACCGCTTGCCCGAGGCCCCGTGGCGTCAGTGGGTGCTGAGCTTCGAAGGCCCGATGGCGATGCGACTGGGCTACGACCGGGCGCTGCTCGGGCGGGTGTGTCAGCGGTTTGCCAAGCGGGCGATGTAGACGCTTCGGGCGCGGACCAAGTGCGCGCACGGGCTGCGTAGCAGCGGCAGTCTGCACCCCGGAGCGCTCGTCGTGGTGCAGCGGTTCCGCAGTGACCTGGGCTTGCACGTGCATCCGTGCACTTGCACGCACTCGTCACGACGGCTGCTTCGAGACGCCAGCGATGGCGGACGAGGCGGTGGTGTTCAGGCCGGCCGAAGGCCTGTGTGAGCAGGACCTGTTGGGGACGCGGCAGCGCGCCTACCAAGCTCGAGTCACGATCCCGGGCATCGGCTTCACGGGCTGAGCAGGCCGCGAAGGGTCGTCGATGCCCAGTGGGCGGCCGAGGTGGGGCCGACCGCGCGCGCGAGTGCGGTGGTCTCTCCGTGCGGGGCCAGCCAGGGCTCGAAGGCGGCAGGGGCCGCAGCGATACCGGCGTAGAGCCCCTGGACGGTGCGGGCAGGACCCTCGCCCAGCACGGTGGCGAGTCGCTCGCCGAACGCCTCCGGGGTGATCGACTCGAAGCGCACGTCTCGTCCCAAGCCTTGTCCCAGAGCGGCCGCCAGCTCCAGCCCTGTCAGCGCCCGTGCGCCCGGGGCCCCGATGGGTCCCCTGGTGCCCTCGCGCAAGGCTGCGACCGCCAAGGGTCCGAGGTCCACGGTCGCAAACCAGGCCACCGCGAACCCCGTGGCGGGCAGCGGATACCGCAGCACCCCCTCCCGAAGATCATCCAGGACGATCGGCAGCAGCAGGTTCTCCAGGTACAGCGTCGGCTGAAACGCGGTGTACTCGAAGCCGTGGCGCTCCAACTCGGCGACGACCGCGTTGCTGGGTTGTTGCGGTTCTCCGGGTCCGGGGACCCGGCTGCTCGCGTTGAACAACACCCGCTTGATGCCTTGGCTGGCCACCAGCTCCAACACCTCGGCCGCGGGCCAGGTGGGGTCCGACACGGGCAGGTGGAACGAGAACACGTCGGCGTCGGTCAGCAGCTCGGCGAGCGCATCGCGGTCGGTCGCACTGCCGCGAACCCACGTCACGCCCTCGAGCTCGGGGTGACCGTCTCGAGCGAGCCCCATCACCTGATGGCCTGCGGTGGCCAGGCCTCGTGCCATCGCCGATTGCTGTGAGCCCCCGGCTCCCGTGATTGCGATCTTCATGGCCGCAACATGAAGGCGCACCCCGTGGGTCGGTAGACCCGCCGTTGTTGACGCACCGTCTCCGATTCGTGAACACTCGGACGATGGATCGCCTCATCTGCATGGAAGCGTTCGTGCGGGTGGCCGATGCCCCGGGGTTTGCCGAGGCGGCACGTCGATGGGGCCGGTCGAAGGCCGTAGTCAGCAAGTACGTCGCGCACCTCGAGCAGCTGCTGGGGGTCGCGCTTCTTCAGCGCTCGACGCGGGCGGTTAGCCTCACCGAGGCCGGACAGACCCACTACGACAGCTGTCGCGAGCTGCTCGAGCTGCTGCGCGTGTCCGAAGAGCGGCTCAAGTCCGAGCACGCGGCGCCGCAAGGGCCGCTGCGGGTCAGCGCGCCTCCGGGCTTCTTCACGGATGCGCGGTGCGATGTGCTCGCCTCGTTCCTGCGACGCTGCCCCGAGGTTCGGGTTCGCCTGTCGGTCACCACTCGTCTCACCGATTTGGTCGACGAACGCATCGACGTGGCGGTGCGGGTCACCAAGCCCGAGGACTCCTCCCTCATCGCGCGCCGCATCGCGCCCGTACACATGGCCGTAGTTGCCTCGCCCGATTACCTGCGCGCCCACGGAACGCCCGACACCGTGCACGATTTGGCTTCGCACGACGGCATCGTCGACGAGAGTTTCTCCTTCTGCGGCCGTTGGCCGTTCCGCTGCCCCGAGGGGCCCGAGGTCGTCGAGGTGCGAGGCCACGCCAGCACCAACGACCCCTTCACAGGGGCCGACCTCGCTCGCGCGGGCCTGGGCGTCGCGTTGTTGCCGTACGTGATCATCGCACCGATGCTCGAGCAGGGGAGCCTGGTCGAGCTGTTCCCTGGCCAGGTCGATGGCGCTGCGTCGCTGTACGCGGTCACGAGTCAACGCGAACACATCCCCGCCAGCGCCCGCGCCTTCATCGACCACCTCAAGCGCGAACTCCCCCCCATCCTGGGTCGAGAGGTGTCATGACATCGTTTCTGCAGTTCGTCCGCGGGGCTGATCTAGGAGCGGTACGTCGCCTGTTGGACGAGGACCCAAACCTCGCCCGCTGTCGAGACAAGCCCAACGACAACTGTCGAGCTCTCCATCTCGCGGCCCGGATCGGGAGTGCCGCCATGGTCGCGCTCTTGCTCGAAGCAGGCGCGGATCCGAATGCTCACGACGCAAGGGGACGAACCGCTCTCGGCGATGCGGCCGAGCGTGGACACCTCGAGGCGGTACGCATCTTGGTCGAAGCGGGTGCAAACCTCGATGGGCTCGGGCTGTCCGCGTTTGCGTCGGCGCGAAACCGTGGCGATCGGGAGATGGCCGACTACCTGCGTAGCGTGCTGTTCGACCCCGGCCGAGCGTGAGCCACAGCGAGCGGCTCGCCTCTGTCAACCGCAGGTAGGTGGACTTTGCCGACGGCGGTCATCGAGAGGCTGCCCAGCCATCGCGTGTCGCCCACTGCGGTGGCCGAGGTGATGAGCCCCCGTTGGGCCGGCATCGAACGAAGCTCAGGCCCGGCTACGACCCAGGACGGGGCGCTGCGGCGAGGTCTCCTGCGACGGCGGGATTCATCTACGCTCCGACGCAGGATGGCGGGCGAGCATTTGGCGAGGGGTCTGGCCCGTGAACGCCTTGAATGCGCGGCTGAAGGCCGAGACGCTCTCGAAGCCGAGCGCATTCGCAACCTCTCCGACGGTCGCGGCGGGGAGGCCGAGACGATGAGCGGCCTCGATCATGCGTGCGTCATGAAGGTACCGGCGCCAGGTTGTCTTCGTCTCCTCCGCGAAGCGGCGGGCGAGGGTTCTCGGGCTGAGGGCCGCGGCACGGGCCGCCCGGGCTGCGGTGGGATGCCGCTCGAGGTTCACAAGCGTCCAATCCATCGCTGCCTGCAGGGCCTCCGATCGGGCCACGGGAAGCCGAAGGGGAAGCGAGGATTCGGTCCACTCGAGACAAAGTCGGGCGAACGTCTCGAAGAAGGCCCGACTCAGCGGCGTGATGCGGTGCCGTGGTCCCCACCGCATCGCATGCAGGATCATCTCGGCCGCCAGCGAGTCGACCGTGAACACACCCGTTTGCGCGGGAAAGCCACCGATGAGTTCGGGACGCAGATAGACCGTTCGTAAAGACAGCGGCCCTGACGTCACGCGATGCCGGGTCCCCGCGGGCAGCCACGCCGCGCGGCCCGGAGGAAGCAACCACATCGCATCCTCGATCCACAACCGCATACTGCCTCGGACCGCATACAGCAGCTGGTGCTTACGATGCCGATGCCAGCGCGCGTCGAGTTCCCCCACGTCTTCAGCGAGGCCGAAACAGCGCGCCCGGCTTCGATCGACGTCGACACGCATCGTGGCGTAAAATAGCAAGTATCTGGCCGAATGTGCGTCGAACAGGTCTCGGAATGTCGCTAGGAACGGGGTCATGTTGCGACGCCAAGTCTTGTTCGGGAGTGCCGGGTGCCTCGCATCAGGCTGCGCTGCGCGGGCCCGCGTTCCTGTTGCCCCCGAGCGGACCTCGAGCCCCTCGCCAAGCGTGGGGCGCTACGAGTCCACCCTGTGGTCGTTCTCCACAGCCTCCTATTGGGTGGAGGGGGACGATGGGGTCGTTGTCTTCGACACCCAGTTCCTCGCCAGCGAAGCCAAGTCGGTGCTCGATGCGGCGGAGGCCGTCACCGGAAAACCGGTCGTCGCCGCCGTTGTGCTTCACCCCAACCCGGACAAGTTCAACGGGACGTCGACGTTTCAAGCTCGGGGCGTTGAGGTGCTGACCTCGACCCAAGTGCTGGCCGCAATCCCGGCCGTTCATGCGCAGCGGTTGCGTGCATTCGGCGACCGCTATGCGCCCGACTTCCCCCCAGTTCCCGCAGCACCGGATGCTTTCGGAGACACAACCACCACCCTTCGAAGAGCCGGATTGGAGCTGACGTTGCACGTACTGGGTGCGGGCTGCGGTACGCACCACGTGGTGGTCCAGTGGAAAGACCACGCGTTCGTCGGAGACCTCGTGGCAAACGGCGCACACAGTTGGATGGAGCTCGGAATGCTCGACCGCTGGCAGGACCGACTCGGCGAACTCGAAGCCATGGGAGTCGACTTCGTCCACCCGGGGCGGGGTCCCTCCGCAGGAAGGGGGCTTCTGGCGGAACAGCGCGCCTATCTTCGCGAGGCTGCAGCCCGCGCCGACGCCGTCGCGAGCGCGGGACTGGGAGCGGCGGCCGCCAAGACACTCGAGGAGCAGATCGTCGCGGCCTATCCCAAGCACCGGTTCCGGGCGTTCGTCGGGATCGCAGCCCCCGAACTTCTCGCGCGGGCTCGCGAGGAACCCGGACCTCACTCCGCGTAGGTCGGCCGCCCAATCCTCGAGGTTGACCAAGAACCCGCCCCTCGGACCGACTCCATAAACGAGCCCGACCCAGCGCTCCTGCCATGGTGCGCCCAGTCTACACCGCCGCCGCGCCACACTCGCGACGCGAAGTGCGGCCCCCTACAACGTGTCGAGCAGCGCATCTCGGGCCGAGACGAGCTTCTTCGACTTGATCCGCTTTGGGCATCTCAATACCCGTCCGCGGCAGCGAGCATCGGTTTCACGAGCGCGTCGAGGCTGCCAGGGTCGGACTCGGTGTGCCCATAGAACGTGAAGCGCAGGACGACCTTGCCCTGCCGAACCATGCAACCGACCCCCTCGACGCCTGCGCCCTCGACTTCGAGCACAGCGCAGCGGTGCTCGTCGCCGCGGCTGACGAGTTCGTCGGCGTCGGCCTTGCGAAAGACGAAGTGCACCGTGCTCATCGTTCTGAAGATCCGCTTGGCGTCACGCTCGGTGTTGGTGCGATCGGCCCAACTGCTGACGTGTCCGGCGAAGCCTTCGCTGGTCGCGTTGGTGTACTTGAGGGTGACGGCTTGGTAGCCGGGGTGCCACTTCTCGAGTTTCCCCGTTCCATCAGGCTCCCAGCCCGCCAGCGCAGCCACCTCGGCGTGCTGCAGGAGCATAGAGCGCTCGCGGTCCGTGATCGGGCCTTCGCGCGACATCGGTAGCTCGCAAGAGACCGCGACCGTCCCGACGAATGCTGCGGCGACAAGACACTGAAGGAGTCGAATCCACGCCACGGGCCATGAGCATGCCACGGGCCATGAGCATGCAGTACGCGGGGCGTGAATCCGAGAGGGGTTCTCCGAGGTCAGGGCTCCGGCACCCACCCTCACACGAGCATCATGGTTCGGGCACTGTCCAGGAGCCGGCTGCACTCGCAGCCGTGTGTGCCCTTGGAGGAGGCACGAGGGCACACAGCCGGGCCAGGAAGTCTGCGGGGTCATCTGGGCGTAGGTCGGCCTCGTGCTGCGCCGACCACGTCGAGCGCCAGATGCTTCCGCTCACGGCGTGGGGCGCAGGGTACGTCGCGGCTCCTGCGGCCGCAGCCCAGGGCTACGGCAACGATGTGTCGATGTTCCGGGTGACCGGGGCCGCCGACGGAACCGCGCTCGAGTACACGCAGATCGCCCCCGAAGGCGCGCCGACCACCATCGACGCCTGCGAAACGGTCGCCTTCATCACCGACGTGGCGTTCTCGGTTCGCTCGGCCGATGGAGAGCCCTTTGCCGTGTCGCAATTTCTGCTGAGCAACCAAGTACTTCGGCGGACTGGGCGGAAGGCCCGGAGATCCATCGATGAAGCTGCTGGCCGCGGTGGAGCAGTTTCAGGAGCGCTACGTGTTCCTGATGCCGCAGGGCTATCAGACGAACTACGTCACCATCGCTGCGCCGGTGGACGCGATGTTGACCCTGGACGGATCGCCGACCGCAGCCGCGCTGACTCCGATGGCGTGGGAGGCAGCGGAGTCGCCAAGATTGCGGAGTCGCCACCCCTGCCGCCGCCTGCGGGGTGAGATGCCCGGCTCATTCGGCGAAGCCAACGCGGGTGACGACGACGTCCTCCGCCCTCGGGAAGCTCGCTGGTGGCAGCGATGAGGCCCTCCGGCATCGCGTAGTAGGCCCAGCTACTCTGAAGACCGTCTGAGACCCAGCGGCGTCGCTCGAGCCGAGTTCGTCGCGCCCCACCGACACTCGAAGTGTCGCTCTCCGCCCTGCGATGCTGACCGACTAGCGGGCGGCGCGACGTCGGGGGAAGGGCACCAGCTCGTGCCTGTCTTCGTCCCAGAGCTTCAGGCGCAGGCATCGGAGAATATCCGAGGGCCGCAGGGTCGTGATGATCGGATCCTTGAGCTCGGGTAGCGATCGCTTCGCGTCGGCGAGTCGGTAGAAGGGGATCGCCGCGTTGAGATGATGCACGTGGTGGTACCCGATGTCGCCGGAGATCCACTTCATGACCCAGCCGAGCTTGAGGTAGCTGCAGGACGCCACCGCGGCCTTGGGAACCGACCATTCCTCGTCAGAGAGGATCTCCATCCCCACGTAGGTGTGTTGGGCGTAGAACAAGTACGCACCGATCATTGTCGAGATGCTCATGGGGATGATCACCACCAACAAAGCGCCCGCCGCCCCTTGCCACGACCACAGCCCGGTGATCGCTCCACCGTGCAGGGCGAGCGAGAGCCCAGAATCCCAATGGTGCTTGGGGTTCCTGAACAAGGCCGCGGCGGTGATCGAATAGCCAAACACCAGCGGATACGCGAACAGGATGATCCACGGACTCCGCGCGAAGCGGTAGTAGAATCGAGTCCACGTCGAGGCCTCGTTCCACGCACGAGTCGTCATCAACCAGTAGTTGCCTCGGGCCGACCCCTCGATCCGACCGACGCGGGAGTGATGGTAGTTGTGACTCGAACGCCATGCGCGAGATGGGGCCAGTATCAGCAGGCCGTAGAGGTAGAAGATCCCGCGCGCGACCTTCGAACGCCGGAGCAACGCCCCATGCATGTGGTCGTGATACAGGACGAACCCTCGGACCAACACGAACGAAGCCAGGACCGTTCCGACCACGCGCCATGGCCAGGGGGCAAAGGCCGCGATCGACAGCCCACCGACCAGGATGCACATCGTACTCAGGACGTAGAACCAGCTCCGCGAGGCGTCCTCCTGCACGAATGGCCGTGTCGCCGCGATTAGCGAACGGGGCTCTACCGGCGTCACGCGAGTGCCGTCGATCATGATCTTCGGGTGTGATCGGGTCCCAGCGGTCCAACTGCAAATCGTTCGCGACCCCCCACCGCGGGCCGGCAACGATTTCGGTCATCGGCCGGGTCCAGCAGAACGCTATCCGGCCCGAGCTTCGGTGCGGCGGGTTGTCGGATCAGGGAGGAGCTTCGATCGGTGGTTCCTGCGTCTGGGCAACGCAAGCTCCGTCTTGCCGCATCGCCTGGACGAATGTGACGAGTCCACGCAGCATCTCGGGGTCATGATCCAGCTCGTGATACGGGCGCATCTCCGCCGAACCGCCATAGCTTGCGCCTCCGCTGAGAATCACGCGCTCGATCCACTCGTCAGTGACCCGTCGGCAAGGGTCCCGGAAGCTCGGAGCCGGCCTCGCGAGACTCTTGGAGCGCGTTCCGTCGCCATCGCCGGTTGGCCCGTGGCAGTCGGCGCACTCCTGCAGCCACAGCGCGCGAGGCTCGGCCTGCGACTCGTCCTCTTGCACAGCTCCGTCCAGGCACGTCAACGGTCCCAGGGCGACGCCGAGAAGCGCAACCGGAGGAAGAAGACTGGCCATAGCTCCACGGTGCCCGTTGCGATGGGGAGCTATCGCGCATCATCTGCGCCGGCGCCCGCACAGTCGTTCGCGGACGACGAGACACCGCCCATTCACGTCTCGAGTCGGACCGATCCTCGCCCGAGCTTGAAGGAGTACATGCCGTTGATCGGGTCCGTCGTGTTGTTGACGACGGTGTTGGCCGCGGTCGCCACCTAGCCCCCATAGTTGAAATACGCGCACGACACCCCCCGCAACAGCCGGTCGGTGACCTCGGCGTCTAGGCGAAATGAAGTGGGACGAAGCCGGCGTGGAGGAGTACGGCTTCCCGCCGGCGAGGGCGGTGGTCGCGGAGCGGCAAAAAAGGTTGACGTCGATCAGAGGGGCCCGCACAACCTGCGTTCAGCGGCGAGGTCAGTCCAACGCCGCCTGTCCGTGGCACCAGACGGAACTCACACCACACCCCGCCAGCTCGCGACGCCGTGACTGGAATCTGAGTGATGGGGCAACGACGCCTGTGCCGGGCCCCCACGAGGCTGCAGTTCGGGATTCCAGGGGGTCCGAGCTCCGCTTGGGCCGAATGGACAACCCGAGTCGCGTGCCGGTGCGCAACTGGTCACACTGCACCTGCCACCCCAGAACATTGCTCCGGATGAAGACCTACGCCGAAGACGGATACTGGCTCCGCTACCAACCGCTGTTCCCCGAACACATGCGATCCACCCCGGAGACCGCACCCGAAGAGTCGTGGTGGCCGTGGCGCGGGCACACGATCCACGTCGACCGCCTCGTGCCCGGCTCTGCGCGCGGCCTTCGAGTCCTGATGGTCCACGGAGGCGGCGGGAATGGACGCATGTTGTTGCCTGCCGCGAGGCTGGTGGCAGACGCGGGTTATGAGGTGCTCGCACCCGACCTCCCCGGCTTCGGGATGACCGAGGTCGACGAGGAGGCGCTGGTGACCTACCCGTCGTGGGTCGAGTGCCTCAGCGACTTCATCGAACACGAGTCAGCCGACGACGACCGTCCGTTCGTCGCGTTCGGCATGAGCATCGGAGGCATCAGCGCGTACAACCTTGCCGCCACATCCTCGCGAGTGGCGGGGGCGATCGCCACCATGCTCAACGACCCCCGCGAAGATGATGTGCGGAGGGCTTTGGCCCGGACACCGTCGACGGTCGGCCTCAGCGCTGCACTGCTCAACTTCACGCAGTCGCTCACGGACCGTGTTCGGCTGCCGATGCGATGGTTTTCCAGTCTCGGAACAATCGCGAACGACCCACGGCTGGTCGAGATCATCAAACACGACCCCGCCGTGGGTGGCGCGAAGATGCAGCTGGCTTTTCTGAGGACGCTCATCAACGAGCCGTTCTCGGTCGAGCCCGAAGACTATGCAGGCGGGCCGATCCTCGTGTTGCATCCCGACGAGGACAGATGGACCCCAGCCGCGCTCAGCGAGCGCTTCGTCGCCCGAATTGCCGGTGAGAGCACCTTCGAGCGCCTGACCAACTGCGGTCACTTCCCGCTCGAGCCCCCTGGTGTGGAGAGGATGCGGGACGCGGTACTTGCGTTCCTCAGCCAACTGCACCCCTGACTCGCGCGATGTCAGGTTTGGGCAGCGCGGTTCGTCATGGGACCATGACGAACGTGAACCCCCAAGGCCTGTTCTGGGAACTCGCAGCCGACCTCCAAGACGAGGACGACCGCATCGTGGAAGGCACGATCATGAACAGCCGGTGTCTACGCGTCGGCAAGGAATTCCTCGCCTTTGTGGATTACAAAGGCTCGGGCCCCGTGGTGAAACTCCCCAAGGCTCGGGTCGCAGAACTCATCGGCACGGGTCACGGCCAGCTGTTCGCTCCGGGGGCAAGATATTGCGTTTAGCACCCCCCGATACATGGCTCCAGAGCAAGCCACCGGGCATGGGGCGGACCATCGCGCGGACCAATACGCGTTGCGCAGCCGCGCTGTTCGAGGCTCTAGCGGGGGACATCCCCACCGACGACATGGTCGATCTGCCCACGCGCCCCGGTGTCCCGACAGACCTCTGGCGTGCGCTCCGCAAGGGCCTCGCCGTCGAACCAGCCCAACGGCATCCGGACACCGCCGCACTGCTGCAGGCGCTGCACCGGGCGATGCGCCCTCGCAGGCGTCTGCGGACGACTGTAGCCGTGTTTGGTGCGTTGGGGCTGGGCGTGGGCGTGGCGAACCTCGGTGCTCATCGAAGCGGATGCGCTCGACCGCGCGGAGCTGCGGCGGCGCTCGAGATCTACGCGGAGGGGCTCGCCCTGGCCGAAGCCCAGCTCGGCGAGGACCATGAGCTCGCCGGGCTTCTCCTCAACAACCAGGCCACCTCGTACGAGGCTCCGGGAAAGCTCGACCGCGCTCGTGAGACCTATGAACGAGCGATTCGGGTCCTCGAGCAGTCCGGCAACCCGCAGGACGACGTCCTCGCTGGCGCGCACCAACCTCGCCCGCCTTGCCGAGACCTCATCGGAGCAATCCCCACAGACACGGTGGAGCCCTCCTCTGCGAAGAGTGGGATAAAGCAGACACCGCGACGCCGACGTCGTGATGCCGGATTCCCCCGAGTTCCAGATCACTGCAAGAATCCGCTGGTGTTCAACTTGCAGTGCTGCAGAACATGCGATCGACACCATCGCCGAGAGCTCTTCTTCCTGGACTCATCGTCTCGGGCTTGCTCGGTACCGCATGCTGCCCCACCCCGGTTCGCCCCGAGAATCTCGCCACGCCCACCGACCTTCCCGACGAAGTGGTCCTGCGCACCTCGACGGAGGCCTTCAACGAACGCTGGTACTTCGCCCTGAGGGAAGGCCGGATCTGGGTGAAACCCAATCCTGAGCACGAAGCCAACACGAACGCGCCCGATGACTGGGAGCTATTGGGGGAGACGGGACTCCCCGAGGGCTGCAAACTCGACCGATTCGATCCTCCTCAGGCACTCGTCTCCATCTCTGCCGATGGTGTCCATCTGCAGGCTCTCTCGGACGAGGGTGTTTTCTACCGCGCGACCGACATGACCAAGAACACCCGAGACTCGGTCGTTTGGACGGATCGCTGGGGCTGGCCGGCGGCAAATGGCCCCGGGCTTGAAGAAGAGTTCTCCTCGGACCGCGGTTGGGCCGTATCCGACTCCCATCCATTCGGCGTCGACCACTACGAGGACGCCCTCGGTATCGAGCACAGCGTGGGGCTGGGCGTCGCGCATCTGTATCGCCTCGGCCCACAGGGCGAACGCATCTACTACAACGATTGGTGGCTGCCCGCGGACTGGAGCCGACAGGTCTGCGGTCCACAGCGGGGGACCTTTCAAGCGGTCAACATCAGCGCGAGCGCCTCGACGCTGTTCGTGATCGATGCACGGGGCCGGATGTATACACGCCTCTACGACTTCGACACAGCCGGAGAGAACGACCTCCTGACCTATTCGTACATTATCGAAGAACGTTCCTCGACGACGAGAAAACTGCCCGCCGAGCCGTGGCGACGACAACCGGACATCCCCGGAGAGGCCAGTACTCTAATCACGATCTTTCAGACCGGCGAGGGCAACGCCGCACGAACCTTGCACGTCGCGGGAACACAGGGCGAGCAGACCGGCTACTTCCACAAGAACATCGACGATGACACGTGGACCTTCACACCGTGGAACATCGCAGTCGACGACCATCTCCTGACGGAGTTCGAGCACGTCGAGACGCCGACGCCCGATGATGCGGGTTTCACGGGCGACCTCTTGCTCGACGGTCGCGAGACCCATGTCGAAGTCGAGCTGCTGGACTTCAACGGCGTTTGTTCTCCCGCGCGTGCAAGACTCTGGGTCGACGGAGAGCTCGCAACGAACGACGGACAGCCAGTCGTTCTCCAGTTCCACCACGTCCACGGATTGGTCAAGGACGAGCGTCCGACCGACTACTGGCAACAGGGCATGGCGGCCAAGATCCGCGCAGCGCTGCTGCTGCCCGCCGGCTTTCCCCAAGTCGACGACCCTGGGGTCGAGCAGCGGCTGCGAGATCTGTTTCAGGACCGTGCGGTGATCAACTTCATGGGCAGCGCCTCTCGAGATGCGATCGAACTCGAGGAAATCCCCAGGCACAAGCCATTCCTCGTTCCGGGGCGCGAGAAAGCGAGATCCAAGAAGTTCCAGCTCCGTCTCTCGGGGAGTACACCTTGAACCGCCCCGGAGATTCCGGAGAGCTGCTTACGCAAGTCCAGCCACCGCGGCTGGTGTTGTTGAGTTGATGACAGCTGGTTTCGAACTCGACGGGAGGAACGTAGCCCAGCCGCTCGAGCAGACGGCGATTGTGGCACGATCGGCCGGTGCGGGTTGGAGTCATCCTGCGGTACGCCGTCGGGCCAGCACAATCGCCAGTAGCCACAACAACAACTGCGCGCCATGTGGGCTGCGCTGCCGGCAGCCGCATCCTTCATCGGACGCCGCAGATCCAGGTGAGTCCGATCCTTCGTCCTCGCCCTGCGTCCCACTGCTGCCACCAGTGCTGCCATCACCGCTCCCGTCACCGCTGCTGTCGGAACCGGGCGGGGGCTCATCGAAGCAGTCTTCGGGCGCCTCACCTACGAGCGTCAAGCCCCCGATGATCCAGCCACGCTCGGCGGCATCGACCCGAACGTGAAACGCGGCGGCATCGGAGGACAAGAGAAGTGCATACGTGGGGTCGGATTCAAAGTCGGTATCCCACGCCCCATCGTACTCCTCATCCCATCGAAAGCTTGCGTTGCCCCAATCAGCACCCGTAACCTCGAGCAAAGCGGCACAATCGCCGTCATCGTAGCTGTAGGTCACGTTCAGGCCGATCGCGTCGGGTTGTGGGCGCGGTGCTGGAGGGCCCTCGCCAAGGGCCTGATAGCCGCGGAGTTTCCCATGCCCCCATCCGTCATCGGGCGTCTGGTCGACGTCAACCTGCTCGTCGACAACAGCACCCGCAAAGATCATCTCGCGGATTTCGGCGGGCGCCCTCGCAGGGTCAGCCCCTTTTAGCAACGCCGCGACTGCTGCGACGTGGGGACTCGCGCCGCTCGTTCCCCCGAACACTGCATAGCCATTGCGCCCATATGACGAGGAGAGGACGAAAGCGGCGACGGGATCCATAGGGGCGGTGACCCCCACCGTCTCGCCACCGTCGATCCGTGGGCCACGAGAACTCCACCCTTCAAGTTGACCGCTGGTCGAACCCGCTGGTGGGTATTCAAGTGAATACGCACCCACGGCGATACACGAGTCGGAGGTCGCGGGCGAGGGCATCGTTCCTGTGTTCGTTGGCTCGACGAACTCCACGCCGCCCGGCCCCGCGCCTGTGATCGGATCGAAGACAAAACCGTGCATCGGCATCTGTCGGCCCGTATCGTGCTCGCAGTCGACCTCCCAAATGCCCGAACCCACGTGCCCGTTTTGGGCATGCTGAATGCTGACCGAAAGCATCGCCCAGCCGCGCTCGGAGTCGGTACGAACCGTATCGAGCACCAGGTCGCCGAAACTCCCGTCTGTGACCTCTTCGATCGTGTGGGTCTCGCCATTGGGGTGCCGCAGCGTGCACTCGATTTCGGCCTCAGTGCTGGCCAAGTGCACATCGAGCGTGAACTGGTTGATGGACCACCCCGCGACGTTTCCAGGCACCACAACGTCAAACTCACCAACATCCGAGGTCGCGACCTCGCGATGCATACCACTGATGCCGCGGTTGCCAGCCGCGCACGCCTGGACCACCCCCTCGGCCGTGAGTCCATCGACGACCGTGTCGAAGACATTTGAGCCATCCATATGGAGACCCGAAGACACTCCCCAAGAGTGGTTTGCGACCTCGGCCCCCATGTCGTGCACCGCCCACGACATGTTCTCGGCAAAGGTCGTGTCATCGATCTCCTGCCCAAACGGTGCGAGAAGCGAAACGACCACAAGCTCGGCGTTGGGGACGAGCCCGCGGTTGCCACGAAACGCGAGCGTCTGCCCGCCCGTGAGGATGCCCCCCACAGCTGTCCCGTGAACCGCACTCTGCCCCCCCGCAAGGGTCGTTTCGATCAAATTATCCCCGCGTGTCCACGTTTCGCCGCCTGCACGGATCCCTTTGATCTGCGATGTCTTCAGCATCAGGATCCGCTCATCCTCTGACAAGAGCAGATCTCCGTTGGCGTCGTCGGGCACAAACATCGGCTCCCCATAACCGGGGGAGTCCTCGGTGTAGCCAGCACCTGGACCCTGGTCGAGGTCGCCATCACCGTTGAGATCGACGTAGAGGTAGTCCCACGCCGTGTCGAAGGTGCCGTTGAACCCGCCCGGCCCCGGACCCGGTCTGGCCCAACCGTAGTCGAGCAGCTGTAGGACCTCGAAGTCGGCGATCTGGCCGTCGAGATCGGTGTCAACGCCATCCACGCCTGGCGTCAGCGCACCATCGCCATCAACGTCGACCCACGGCCACGCGCCACCATCGGCGCGGAAGAAGTGGGGATGAAAGATGTCCATCCCGTGCTCCACGATCGCAATGGTGGGCCCATGGCCCGCGGGGCCTTGCGTAGGGGTCGGGCCCACCCCCCAAAGGTCGAACGCCTCGGTCTCGCTGCCCGTGTGACGCGTCGTGTCCTCGACGACGTGGCTTCTACCCACGTGGATCTTGAGGCCGCTGTTGGCCAACGTTGCCAGAACGGATCTGGGCGCATCTACAGGGTACACATCGCCCAGGCGTCGAGGCATTCCGTTGGGCGCGAGGCGGAAATGTACGCCGCGCGACTCGAGCTCGGTGCGGCTCCTTTCTGTGTAGTCGGGCAGGCGGAGCAGGGCAGGCAACAGCCGTTCCGCGGAAACCGCGGGTGCTCCCTCACGCAGCAGCGGGTCGATATGCCGCTGACGGTGTTGGCCTGTAGTCGTTGCCAGCGGGGAGCCTGTCGGCGTAGCCGCCTGCACTGCCGCGGGCTTCAAGCAGAAGGCGCACAGGGCCAGCGTCGGCACCCATCCAGAAATGCGCATTCTGTGGTTGTTGGTCATCGACCGAGCTTTCTGCGGAAAGAGCCTAGATTCCCGGGTTGCGGGATAAGCTGAGCTAAATGGGACAAACCTCGCTGCGGTCGCCGAGGAGTCCGGCTCGTTCGTCATCGAGGTCTCGTCGCCGACGGATACCAGGGGCGCACAGAAGGGCAGGACGCTTGGGCAAGGTCGCATGCTGCTCACCTCATCTCCGTGCGGCTTCTGATCCGTCATGGGTCTGTGCACAAACACTCTCGAAGGCGGTGGCGATGGTAGACAGCGACAAGACAGCTGCTCGATGTTGTCGCCCGACCGGCTCTCGTGGATGCGCTCGCTGGCTCCGGTCTGCCAGGGGCCGAGGCGCGCTGCGTGCCATGACCTGCCCGATGAAATCGCCGAAGTCGCTTGCGTGCCGCTCGGCCTTCCTCGCGACCCTCACCTCCCGGACAACGGATGTTGCTTGTGACCTGAGGTATGCATCACGCCCTCGCTGGCCGCGAGCGGCTAGGCCTCCGTACGCATTGGCACGCCGTGGAACCTCTCCTGCGTCCGTCAGACGCGTCGCTCGGCGACCTCAGTCCGAAAACACTGAAAACCGGGCGGGCCACGACCGAGTACGAGTACGCCGGTCCTCGGGGCCTGCTTCGTTGCCGCTCAGCGGATGGATGCTCGGAAACAGCATCCATGCACGACTTGCGATGCCCCCGGGACCGGCTGAAGGACGCGGAGCGTCGAACCGCTCTGGCGGGCTACAGTTCGTCGCCGTCGCTCGTACCACCGTCGGTTTCGGGCACGGAGTCGGTGGTGCCACCACCGGTCTCCGGTACGGAGTCAGTCGTACCCCCGTCGGTGTCCGGCACGGAGTCAGTGGTGCCTCCGTCGGTCTCGGGCCATGAGCCATCGGAATCGCTCTCTGCGCAATCCGAGTCTGACTCCGAGCCGGTCGGCGACCCGGTCGCGACGCCGCCCTCTCCTTGAACTCCCCCGCAGCCTGCCTCCGCACAGAGGCAGTCGCACAACGCGTCGCTCTCGAACGTCTGCAGCGTTTCCAAAGGGATGTCCTCGAACGAAAGCTCGCAACTGTCGCAAAAGCATTCGTAGGAGTAGGTCTCGTGCGGATCTCCGACGGGTCCTGGGTCAAACGGGGGGCAGGCACCTCCGGCCGTGGGCGAGGTCGTGTCGGTCGGCGTCGTGGGGTCGGCGCCGGTGACCGTTGCCGATCCGATGGACGTAGACTTGCCGGTGACTGGGCCAGAGTCGCCCCCGCTGGTCGTGCTGCCCGACTCGCCAATATCGGGAAGGTCGCAGGCTACAAGAACCAGGCTGAGCCCGAGGAATGTGTGAATTATTCGCATGACCGTTCCATCTCCGCCGGAGAGCGAATCCGTCAGGAGGACCGACGAATTCTCCCCCGCGAGAGTGATGCAGAGTCGCTGCCCGGCCTCGCAGTGCTCCGGCACGTGATCGCGGCCTGCAAGCCGACGCCCGTCGCAGAGGCCGGCGACGTCGAACTCGTGCCTCCGGTCCTCGTAGGCGAACGCCCCGATGGCACGCGCTACGTGCTCGACCCTCTCGACGAGGGGAACCACTGGGCCGAGAGCACCTGCGGGCAAGGCCATTCCCTGAGGTTCTTCCTCTCTTCTGGACAACAATCGATCGGACGAGACGATGGAGGCGACCTCAGTTCCGTGTCGCGCGCCGGACCCTCGCTGTCGCGGGTCATGCCGAGGTTCGGTGAGCCCTCAGTCGAGTTCGATCCTACAGATCGTCGCTGGGGCGTGTTGCAGGATCGCGAGCGAGTGGTCCGCGTTCACGGCCAGGTCGGCGAACGGCCTGAGGGTGTCTTCGACGACTTGTACCGTCGATCCATCCGGTTCCAGCCGATGCACCTGCGAGTAGATGTCCGCGTTTTCGTCGCGGAAGACGACCGTGAGGTAGTTGCCGATGTCGGGATGGAGATCGAAGTCGCAGCCGCCCCCGGCGAGTACCTGCGTCGAGAGCAGGTCTCCTTGCGGTGACCACCGCTGCAGGAGGCCGAGGTAGGGAGGTTCGGGGTTGCCCACCCCGGCGGGCGAGGGGAAGAGCGAGGTGACCGTGGCCAGGATGTCGTCCTCGATGAACGACATGCATCCGAACGCGTGGGCATAGGCCTCGTTGCTTTCGAACTCGCCGAAGACGGAGTCGATCCACTCGCCCGTGGCACTGTCGAAACGCTGGGAACCTGGCGCCGGCATCCACAGGCCACCAAATCCACTGTACGCGTAGAACATCCCCGAGATGACGTAAAATGGACCTTCGTCGGCGAGCAAAGTCGTCGGCGTGGCGGCCTCGATGGTGCCGAACATGTTGTCGAAGTCAGTTCTCCACACAGGCTCGGGCGCGTCTGCATAGCGCGCCCAGTGTAGTTGAGGGCCGGCCCAACCGTCGCTCTTCATGACCGCGATGATGTCCCCAGAGTCCAGGATGGCTACGCTGTCGTAGATGACCTCGAAGAACGACTCCTCGACCCCTTGCATCGAGGGTACGTACCCCGAATCGGAGAGGGTGTGGGTCGCCAGGCTGAAGCTGAGAATCTGCCCTCCTGAGGCAATGAGGATCTCCTCGCCCGCCACCGCCGCGGGGGATACATCCGTGTCGTGAACGAACTCGTCGATGAACAGCTGCTCGCCCGTGAGGGCGTCCACCCCCTCGAAGAAGAGCAGCGACTCGTCTTCGACCCATCCGACCCAGATCAGCAGGCCGTCGATTTTGAGGAGTTCGCTGCGATCGGGGACCTCTGCGGGAAGCGGGTGAATCCACGTGCAATCGGCTGGGTCTTCGATACTCGGCCCAGTCGAAGAACCCGACGACTCGGAGCCGGCCGAGATTTCCGTCGATCCCCAGTCCCCTGTCGTTCCAGCCGACGACTCGTGCCCCGTGCTACTTGGCGACCCAGACGATGATGCCGCCGAGCGAGTCGTCGATGCCGAGGAGTCGGCGGTGCCCGAAGTGCCGGTCCCCGGTGAGGACGACGAAGACGAGCCTGGCGGGTGCGCGCCCGTGCTCGAGGTTGCGACTGAGTCGGAGCCGTTCTCCGAGGTCGAGCCCGCGTCAGCAGCTTGCACAGTCGGATCGCAGGCCACCACAACGAATGTGGCAAGCAGACCGCAGCTTGCGCCAACTGATGAGTGAATCGAAAGTGCCACGCCTCCTTATGTGCGGCGCTCGCTCGGATTCCGTCGCGATTTCTAGTGGACCGTCTTGGGCCGGCACGCAATCACGCAGCCGCGAAAGAACGCGACTTGGTAGGCGAGCGCTAGTCCCTCTCCGGCCAGAAGCTCGACCATGTGTGACGCTCAGGTCCGCGGTGCCGGTCTCCCAGTAAGGACTAGAGCCGGTCCGCTGTGGGCCTGGGCTTGTGCCTCGGCCCACGGGCGGACCACCCCGGCGTTGCAGCCGGCTGCTAGGCTGAGCCCATGAAACGCGTTTGGGTTTGCATGGGATTGTTGGGGCTGAGCGGGTGCGTCATTTCGCCGAGCGACGATGGCGACGACGACCTGCTCCGGGAGTGCCGCGCGGAGGCAGACGCCCAGGCGCACGTCGAGATCGTCGTGGACTACGACCAGTCGATTCACGAGATGGTCGCGTGCGGCGGCCTCAACGTGACGCTCGTGAGCTCGGTGACCTCCGGCATCGTCGACGCAATCATCGACAACCGATCCGACGCGACGCCCACGGACTGGGAGTTCCAAGGCGACGGCGTCTACTACACCAACGGTGGCGGCGCCGAGATGACGACGCGCTTCTACGCCAGCACCGATTTCTCCTTCGCGGCTTCAGGTGAGGTCTTGACCGAGAACCTATTCCTCGTGGACAGCTACCTCGTCGGCGCGCGGGTCGAGGCCAACATCGACATCAGCGATCCGCTCTCGTCGTCCGTGGAGCTCACGTTCGATGACGTCGGGCCCTACGTGGAGCTGCTTGGGTACGGACAGAACCCCACCAGTCCGATCGCCCTCGACACCAGCGCTTGGGACCGGGTGAAGGAGTCCCTGGGCAGCCTCGCCTTCGACTCGGACATCTCGGTTGATGACACGCAATCGGTCAGCACCGTCCGCTACGACGTCACGACGAACCGGATGCCTGCGAGCAGCCTGCTCAGCGGCGCAGGCATGGGCTACGAGTTGCAGATGGCCAGCGCCACGCGGGAAGACCTCGGGCAGTCGCTGATCGTCGAAGACTGGGGGATCGAGTTCGCGGACGGTAGCCCCGGTGCGCTGAACGGGACGATCGAGTTTCGGGTGGAGGGGGATGCGTTCGACTACTTGGGGTCGCTGACGTTTGAGGACGCTACGTTTGGGACGCCTGAGTACCGGTGCGAGTAGATCGGACGGCCGGCCGAACGGCCGTTCTCAAGCGACTCAGTTTTTCCGCCCAAGTAGGGATCAGAATCGGCGCTGGCGCCACTGAGTCGGAGCCATGCCAAAGCCTACGACCCACACAGATATCGTCATCGTAACCAAACAAGACCCGAGTACACGGGGAACCGAATCGATTCAGCTCACTCTCGCCGCGAATGGAGCACAGACCAAGATCTACGGCCACTCGGACCCAGTCGACACAGGGTCGGGAAGCCTCGCCTCGCTTCCGTACGTTGGCCTACAGGTCGATCTGGGAGGGAAGACGGTGGAGCTGATCTACCAAGGGCGCCTCCGCCACCAGTACTCCCGCTCACGAACCTCGAGCGATCCGCGGCCCTCGGGGGACGTTCCGACACCGAGCAATCCGAAGACTTTCAAGTGGAGGAACGACGCAAGCGACGCGCTCATCACTGATTTTGAACTCTTGGTCTATGCCACGTTGGAGGGCGCACCGCTAGACATCGAGGTCAAGTCGTCATCGAGCAGTACGACCCAACACGTTGGGCTCGAGTTCAAGTACGGCTCGACGGTAGTCGGCCATCTCACAATCATCGCCGTGATGGACGCCCTACCCATGTTCTGAAAGCCGTTTCTTGCAGCGCACCAAACCTTCATTCAAGGCCTCATCGGTGAGGCCACCACCCAGAGCCTCGGCGCGTCTTGCTGCGGCTCGTGCCAGACTCGGCTGCGTGCGGGAATGGACTTCGCAGGCCGCGATCTCCACTTCCATGCGTGTGTAGTCCGAGTAGGAGCGACGCTCGAGACCCCGAACAACAGAAAGAGCCGCGACTGCCCGCTCCTGCGCTTGCATAGAGACCTCAATCTGTAGGGACGCAACCTCAAGATTGTAGCGCAGTTCGGAGTCCTCGAGACCCGCTCGCGTAGACAGTTCACGGGCGGCCAGGAAGGTCGACCGCGCGAGCGCGAACGATCGCTCGGCCTGGTACACGAGACCGAGGTTGTACAGGATCTCGAACCTCTCTTCAGGGTGCTCCGAGGGCAACACGGCCAGGGCTTGCTCGTACGCGGCGATCGCCGGCCCACGCCTACCGTCCCTCAGGTTGATCGTACCAGCGGTCATCCACGACCACGCGGCGCCCCGTCGGTCGCCGATCGTCGACTTGATGGCTGCTGCCTCCTCGACAAATCTTGCGCCCTGCCCGGACTGCCGCTGCCCTCCCAACAGCTCGCCTGCGTTGTTCAGCGCCTGCGCAAGAACTCGAGGGTAGGTCCCCGCCTCACGAAGAGCCTCCACCACCGATAGGTACCGCTTGGACGCATCCTCTCGATGGCCGAGACGCGCTTGAAGCTCTGCGCCAAACACTCCAAGTTCAAGACGGTTCCGGTCGTAGCCATTCCACGTCACCCCATTCGGCTCCGCCGGGTCGTATCGCTCCACGAGACCGTCGATCACCCCGAGCGCGTCGAGCGCGGTGGTTTCATCGCCGAGCAGCGCAGATGCACGTGCTCGCGCGACCTGAGCCGGTATCTGGGTCGGCGACAGGCCATTTGCCCGCATGACCACGATGGCATCCTCAGCGAGGTTGCGAGCTTCGACTGCCCGGTGGGGGTCCATTGAGAGCGCAACCGCAAGCCCGGAGCGAAGTTCCGCGCTCACGACGAGTGCGCGAGGGTCGGCGGTATGTCGCAACAGAGCGTCGCGCATCACTCGTTCGGCCTCGTCGAACTCCTCCCGTCGGCTCAGGGCGGTCCCGTACTGAAATGCGATCCGTGCACCGGCCTGCCCCGCATCGTTGCGAACCCCGTGAGCATGATAGAGGTCTTCGAGCCCATCGAAGTACTCAGCTTCGTTGCCGAGGTTGAGTTGGACGTAGGCTCGTCCGATACCTCGCTCGAGTTCGTCAAAAATCCGCAAGTCGACCGCCTCCCCCTGCGACGTCGTACCAAACATGACGAGCGCCTCGTCGTCTCCGCACATCGAAATATCAATCGCAGGTACCAGAGTGGCCTTGATTGTTGAGGCCGATGTCTCCCCCTTGAGAACCTCGCCCAACGCGTAGTCGAAACGCGCAACTGTTCGCTCCAAGCAGGCGCGTCGAAGTTCGTGAAGCAAAGCGGAGGTCTCCCCATTTCGATGCGACTCACAGCTCCGACGAGACTCATGCGTCCACTTCGCGGATCCCTCATCCAACCGACCGACGATCTCTGCAGAAGATTGGCCGTCACCAAGTCGGTCAGCGATCGCGGTCCGGGTTGCCGCCGACCACACCTCTGTCATTGGGGACTCCACGTCACACGGGTCCTGCGCCCCAAGCTGAGCAAGACCGACGGCTCCACCAATGAGGGCACCGGCCGCTGCGAGGGAGACCTTCCGTGTTGGTGGTTTTGTTAATGCCGAACAGAGCTCGCTCATCGTCCCAAACCGATCACGGGCGTCCCGTTGAACACCACGCACCACCACGCGTCGAACCGAGAGTGGAACGCCAGCTCGCCGAAGCGAGCCATCGACGGCGTCACGGCGGGTCTTCGCGTGGCGTCGGCCGAAGCCCCTCTCCCGCCCCTTCCACGGCCGCTCACCACACAACCCTTCATAAAGCGTCGTACAAAACGCAAACTGGTCGCTCGCGGCGCTCACCTCCCCATCGAACTGCTCGGGTGCCATGTACGGCGGCGTCCCAGCTGCCTTCGTATGAAGCGTTGCATCGTCCCCCGACGGAACGGAGTCCTCCGCCCAAACAACCTCGCGCGCCAACCCAAAGTCGACCACCCGCACGCGCCCGCTGCGATCGATCATCACATTCGCAGGCTTGAAGTCACGGTGAACAACTCCAGCTTCGTGCGCGGCGGAGAGACCCAACGCAGCCTGGCGCATCACCTCCACGACCTCCTTCCACGACCGCTGCTTCCCAAGCCACGTCTCGAGCGAGACCCCGTCGATCAGCTCCATCGTCAGGTACAGCTCCTCCTCGCTTCTCCCGACGTCATGTACCGCGACGATGTTTGGATGCTGCAGCCGCGCAAGCACCCGTGCCTCCCCCTCGAGCGCCAACGCGAGCTCCGGATCACGCGTGGCCCCCTTGAGGAACTTCACCGCGACGTGCCGCCCGAGCTTGGTGTCGAGCGCTTTGTAGACGCGCCCCAACCCGCCGCTGCCGATCATTGAGCCCAGCTCGTACCGACCGTCGAGAACACGACTCTCCTCAGGGAACAGCGCCGAAAGAACAGCACCACGGGCCCGGGACGCCTCGCCCACGCTGGGCTCGTCGCGTTCTCTCAACCATGGCTCCTCCGTCCCATCCTGGGGATACCCGGCCCGAGGAGTCTTCTCGGAGCCGTCTTCGTCGGAGTCGTCCCCACCTCGGTCCGACATGCGAGGAGTCTACCTCAGGTGGAAAGACATGTTGGGGGGGCAGTGGTCCGCGGGCCGGCTGGGGTATCGTCCCGGGCGATGTCGGAGCTCAGCGACCTCGAACTGCTCAGCGCATGGCGTAGCGGTGATTCCCAAGCGGGCAACACTCTGTGCAAGCGACACGTCGACGCGCTGTACCGATTCTTCCGTACCAAGGTCTCGAGCGGCGCGGAGGACCTCGTGCAACACACCCTCACCGCGGCCGTGGAAGCCCGGGACCGGTTCGCGGGGCAGAGTTCTTTTAAGAGCTACCTCTTCGGCATCGCTCGGAATCTGCTCCGGGCCGAGTTCCGTCGCCGGATGAAGTGGGAGCGTGACCCCGACTTCTCCGGCCAATCGCTGGAGGACTGCGATCCCTCCCCCAGCACGGCGCTGCGCGAAGCCCAGCAGCGGAGTCTGCTGACCCGGGCCATGCGCCGGATCCCGGTCGACTTCCAGATCGCACTCGAACTCTACTATTGGGAGAACCTCACCGGCCCCGAGCTGGCGGAGATTCTTGGCCTTGGGGAGCCCGGGGTCCGCAGCCGGCTGCGTCGGGCGAAAGAGGCGCTGCGAGACGCGATGGATAACCTTGGGGCCAGCGACGAGGATTCGCTCGCAAGCCTGCGCCAGCTGGAGGGCGTGCCTGCGGGCAAGCCGGCTTGAACGCGGATTCCCGGGATCGAAGTCGGCCTTTCCGACACGTCCCCTACGCGGCCTCGATGAAGCGCGCCTGCTTCACAACGCCGCGGACCCTCCGTGACCGACCCCAATCTCGTCAATCCCGCTGAACCTCTGGCAGCTTCCGTTCCCAACACTCGCCTGCGCACAGCCGTCATGCTCGGCTGCGCCGCTACGATGCTGGGCGGTCTTGCTTTCGCGGCCGGCACCGTGATGCGCGACCCGGCGCTCGAGCCGATTGCGGCTCACGACACGGTTCAGCCCCCCACGCCCGCGGCTGATTGCCCCACCGAGGCGAAGCGTTCCGCCCTCGAACACGAAGGGGTGGGCAAGCTCGAAGCCCCAAGCTCGTCTCCCACGTTCACGGTCGACAAGAAGGCCGTTTCGGTCGGAAAGCCCAACGACGGGCGTTTGGTCGACGGCCTACAGCTGCCAGCCAGTCCCCAGTATGTTCGCCGCACGGCCCACGCGATGTGGGGCAGCGGACTGACCATTGCCAGCCTCCAGCAGGCGATCGTCTCCTTCCGCAGAGACACCGACTACACGGGCGCGCTCGTGCTGAGCGACATCAGTCTCCGCGGCGGCGGAGTCTTCTCACCGCATCGTTCTCACCAGACGGGCCGCGACGTCGACATCTGGTTGCCGACCCGCGAGGGCGTGTTCAAGCCCGAGCACCTCGATAGCGGTGGCAACAAGCCGCGACGGCCGATGTTCGATGAGATCGATTGGGACGCAACTTGGGGCCTCCTGCGCGCCTTGATCCAGACAGGCGCGGTGGAGTTCGTGTTCCTCGACTCGCGCCATCAGCAGCACGTCGTGCAGGCCGCGGTCAGTATGGGTGCAACGCAGGAGGAGCTGGACGCGTGGTTCCAATGGCCGCGGTCTCCCACCTCGACCGTGGGCATCGTCCGCCACTCGGCAGCGCACCTGAGCCATGTGCACGTCCGGTTCAAGTGCGCGGCGTGGGAGCTCGAGTGCGGGTCGGAACCGAAGCGAAAGAAAGAATGAGGATCGAAACCCGCTCAGGTTGCACCACTGTGTTGAGCGCCTCCGAGCGTGAAGACCAACGCCTTCGCGGATTGTCATGTCAACGTTTTCAACATCCTCTCGCCTCTCCCCTCCCACCGCTACAACGTCTCGCTGGTTTCGACACCTCCCGTACTGGTCCGCCATCGCGGCTCTCAGCAGCGCCTGCTTCGCGCCCACCCCCGATGCGGACCCCGATGGCAGCACCGCGGTCGAGTCCGCCGCTGGCTCATCGACAACGGACGGCGGGATGGCTGAAGCGACCACCGCCGACAGCCTCGAGACGGGAGCCGAGAGTTCGACCGGTCACGACGACGAGCCGCCCGAAGAGACGACCGGAGTTGGCCCCTCCGGAGACGAATCCTCCGGAGGCGAGGACCTCAGCTGCGACGGATCCCTCGACGGCGAAACACGCCCCTGTGGCTCAGATATCGGTGCGTGTTCGGAGGGCATCCAAACTTGCGAGGGCGGAACCTGGACGCAGTGCGACGGCACGCCGCCAGGCGAAGAGACATGTGACGACGCGTTCGTCGACGAGGACTGTGACGGAATCGCGAACGAGGACTGCGGCTGCACCCCCGACGACACGAGCGAAGTAGGCTGCACCCAGCTCGGCGTATGCGCCGGCAGTGCGCAGACCTGTGATGCATCACAACAATGGGGAGAATGCTCCATTCAACCGGGTGTTGAGTTGTGCGGCACCGGGACTGACGAAGACTGCGACGGAACCGTCGACGAGGCGGAGTGCCAGGACTGCCTCCCCGGCGACACTCGACCGGGCGACTGCCCCCAACTCGGAGACTGTGCCGGAAACACGCAGACCTGCGATGCCGAGGGTTCATGGTCAGCATGCGAGTTCGAACCGGCGGCCGAGGTCTGCGGCGGCGGGGATGAAGACTGCGACGGGTCGGCGAACGAAGACGATGTCGGGTCGACTTGGTACCCCGACGCGGACGGCGACGGATTCCACAGCACCTCGACATCGGTCCAATCGTGCTCCCAGCCACCGGGGTTCATCTCCCTGGCCGCATCCGATGGCGAGGACTGCGAGGACCTCAACGAGCATGTCTCGACGCAGTGCACCCTCCCGCCAACACCGTTCGTCACAAGTCACACCTGCCCGATGTCGGGCTCCCAAATCACGTACCGTGAATGCCCGAACCACTACGATCTCGCCTCGGGCCCCACGATCCTGATCTCAGGTGGAGGGTTCTACTCGACGCAGAACGTGACATGGAGCGCAAGTCGACTGAACGGGTACGTCCGAATATCGCAGAGCTGCAACTTCCTCGAAGCGTCGACTCTTCACACGACCTTGACCTGCACCGCGCACGAGTACGATTGACAGGCCCGCCGGGCACCCGCCGCGATCCTGAGCCAGACTCCCACCGTGGCTCTGCACTCGGGACAAGCCCCGGCCCTTCGGGGCGCGGGTCGTCGCATCGCCGCCGGACTGGTCGCGGCACCCATGCTCGACATCGCCGATGATCGCGGGATCCTCAGCGGGCTGGCGCAGCTCGATTTCGACATCCTCGGCGGCATCGGGCTGAGCGCCTGGTTGTGGCTCGCCTTCTTCGGGGCGCTGGGCGCGGCGTTTGCCCGGCTGTTTCCGGGCCATGGACCCAGGGCGCGCGCGATCTTCGTGGTGGCGGTCTCGCTTCCGGTCAGCGCCTATTGGCTCGCAGGCGGGCTCCGGCTCTCGATCATCCTCAGCGTGCTCCTGCTGGCGCTGGGACTGGTGTCCTGGAGTGTCGCCGGCTTCGATGCGGAGTCTGCGCCGTGAGCGTCGAACGTCCGCGATATACACTCCGCACTCCGCCCGTTGTCATGCCTGTGCGTCCCCACTCCCTTGCACCGATGCCCGGTGGTGCGGCAACTGCGGTTGCCGCACCCGACGTGGCGGGGTGGAACCCACTGGAGTTGCTCACGGGTACCAAGCCCGAAGCGGACGCACCGGCGGATGTCATCGACTGGGACGCGGCCGTTCAGAAGTACGGCCGCCGGGTCATCGTCTCCCTGATCGCCAAGGGCGCCCTTCCCGAGCGGGCCAAAGAGCTGGCGCAGGACGCCTGGTTCCGCGTCATCCAGAATCATCGTTTGGGCCGGCTCACCGAAGTGCGGCTCCCAGGCGTGGTGATCAAGCAAGCCACGTTCCTGTGGCAGGACGATCGAAGGCGTTGCTCGTCGCGGCTCACCCACGAGTCTGCCGACGGCACCATGCAACCTCACCGGGACGAACGAGAGCTCGAGCAGCAAGCCGCTGCCCGGCACAAGCTCCGCAAGGTCCGCAAGATCATCGCCGCGGCGCATCCCAACGCGCGCCGGGTCTTTGAGCTGATGTACGATGGCGAAGCCCGACCCGCCTCCGAGATCGCAAAGGCCGTAGGTCTGTCGGTCCAGCGTGTTCGGCAGATCGCCTGTGAGTTCCGCAAGACCCTTCGCTGTGAACTCGAAGGAGGCTCCGATGCTTGATGTTCAAGACCATGTGTCGGCCGACCATCTGTCCGACTACCTGCGCGGCGAGCTCGCGGCCACGGCCGAAGCTGGCGTCGAATCCCACATCGGCACCTGCTTGGTGTGTGCTCGGCGGCTGCGCGAAGAAGCTCAGCTCGAGGTGCTGATGCACGAGGCGCACGATGCCTTCGACGCACCGGCCACCGCCCAGCCCCATCGCCGAGCGTTTTGGCAACGGGTCGCGGCCACGGTCGCCAACTCCGCAGCCGCAGCAGCTGCCCTCTTGCTGGTGATCAACCCGTCGCAGCCGTTGGGCTCGCAGTCCGGCGCACGCGCGGTGACCCACGATGGCGCATCCGTATCGTCATCGGCATTCATCAACGACGCGCTTTGTTTCCCTTCGGGCGACGCTTCGACGTCGGTCGCGGACGACAACTGCGAGGAACCGATGACCGTCGGCCTCGTGGCTATGGTCGCCATGGAGACGGACCCGGATGACTACCTCAGCCCGTTCGACGGCAGTGACTTCGGCAGTGACTTCGGCAGCGACTTGAACAGGTCCTCGGCACTCAACGCTTGCCTGGTCGAAGACCTCGCCTGCGAACCGAGCTAGTCGGCCCGAGGCGAGGCTGTCCCCGTGTTCCCGCAAGTGCGCCCACAGGCGCCAAGCTAGTGAGCGTCTCGCACCCGACTTGCGCCGGGTGTGGTCCGCTAGTGACAAGACTGAAGATCGAGTTGCTCGGTCGGTTCGAACGCAACCCCGGCTTCGGACCAGGTCGCGATGACCTCGAAGCCCGCCGCGACCGAGCGGGACTCACCATAGTCGCACCGTAGATGGTCCGAGGTCGGTGAGTCCGTCGTTGCCAGCACGCAGCGAACCTCGCAGGCATCCGTGGACGCGCTGGCGATGCCGATGGGCGTGGCCAACCCCTTCGCAGTGTTCTCGGCCAACTCCGCATGAGAGACCGTGGCCCGTGCGTGGAATGCCACAGCCGTTTCCGCAGCAGGTGCAGCCGTTGCGAACACCGGCGCGGCGGTCAGGAGTGCGAGAGCCGCGAAGGGGAGGAGCTTGCTGGGCACAGCTGTGTCTTCGTCCGGGCCACCGAGTCCTGAAGGCGGACGCTCCAGATCGCGAGCGGCCGGGGCGCGGTGTCTCATCGACCCACCGTGGCCCGCAAGAAGGAGAGCGTGTCCACAGCGTGGTCGATTCGGGCCTGCACGCTGTCCGCCCCACCATGACCCGACTGCGACTCCACCCGGAGCAATGCCGGATGAGTCTGCGGCGTGGCCCACTGCATCGCGGCCACGAACTTCCGCGCGTGGTTCGGGTCAACCCGGTCGTCGGAGTCCGCAGAGTTCATCAGCAACGGCGGATACGGAGCGCCCTGCTCGACCCGGTGGTAGGGCGAGTAGGCAAACAGCGTCGCGAACTGATCGGGGTCCGCGGACGACCCATACTCCCCGATCCAGGTCGGCCCCGCGCCGAACAGATGATAGCGGATCATGTCCAGCAAGGGCACCTCGCAGACCACGGCGCCGAACATCTCGGGCCGCTGCGTCATCACGGCACCGACGAGCAGGCCGCCGTTGCTGCCACCACGAATCGCAAGCCGACCCGGGCGCGTCCATCCTTGGTCGACCAACCACTGCGCCGACGCGATGAAGTCGTCGAAGACGTTCTGCTTGTTCGGACCACGCCCCGCTTCGTGCCAGGACTCGCCGTACTCTCCGCCGCCTCGCAGGTTCGGGACGGCGAAAACCCCTCCATGCTCGACCCAAAGCGCGGCCGTCGGCGAGAACAACGGCGTCAGCGAGACTCCGAATCCACCGTAGCCGGTGAGCAACGTCGGGCGGTCGCCATCGAGCGGCGTGTCATCTCGGTGGACGACGAACATGGAGACCGGGGTGCCATCCTTGCTGTCGACCCAGACCTGGTCCACCTGGATGCGATCGGTGTCGATGGGCGTGTGCTGCTTCCAAAACAGCGTGCGCTCGCCCGTGGCAGGCCGGATGTGGTGCCACTGCGGCGGATCGGCAAACGAGGCGTAGTAGAGGAACGCATCGTCCTGCGTCGCCGAGCCCACGATGGTGGCGACCGTGCCCCGGCCGGGAAGCTCGAGCGGCCTGGGACTCGATCCGTCGAGGTCGCGTACCTCCAGACGCGAGTGCGCCTTCTCCAGCCACTGTAGCGTCAACGCATTGGAGCTCACGTGCATCCCTTCGAGGGTCCCCTCCCCCTGCGGGATCAGCTCGCGCCAGGGTGCAGCCGGGTTGCTCAGGTCCATCTCCAACACCCGGAACCGTGGCGCATCGCGGTTGGTGTGCAGCAACAGACGGTCCCCGAGAACCTGAGCGGAAGCCTTCTCCGACTCCCCCGCGTTGATCGGCACGAGTGTCCGTGTCTTCGCGGTGAGGTCTGCGACGTGGATCTGGGTTCTCGAAAACTCGCGGAATCGAGAGATGACGAGCCAGCGCCCTTGCGGCGAAACCTCGCCCCGTAAGAACGACTGGTTGTCGCCCAGCGGCCCGTAGATCCGCTCGTCGAACTGCGGGCTCGTACCGACGACATGCCGGCGAACCGACGCGGTCCCCGGACGCTCTGGCGGCGGAACCTCCGGGTCGATGGAGAGCCCGGTGTAATAGAAGGCCGACTCGTCGGGCATCCATGACGGCGACGCGTAGCGGGCTCCCTCGATCGGAGCATCACGGTCCTGCCCCGTCCTCACGTCGCGAAGCATCAACGTCGCGTCATCGGAGGCGTTCGTCGCCCGTAGGTACGTGACGTACCGACCTTCCGGGCTCGGCATCACCTGCCGGACCGTCACCCCGGATCCGAACACCGCCGGGTCGATGAGCACCCGCTCGTTGCCCCCGCCCACGTCGCTGACGAAGTGCCGCGCCTTGTCTTCGCCCGGCCGGCGACGACTGTAGAACCAGAGCTTCCCCCGCTGCACAGGAGCCGAGCGGCTCTCGACCTGAAGCAGGGGTCGCAGCGCAGCGCGCAGAGCATCTCGGCCTGGCACCTTGGCGAGCCAGTCCCGCGCGTATGCGTCTTGCGCCCGCGTCCAATCCTGCGTCGGCTCGTCCATGACCTCGAGCCACCGGTAGGGATCCGCAACGTCGACCCCATGCAATCGATCGACCACCGAGTCTCGGCGCGTGTCCGGACGAAGCGGATCGGCCAACGGCGCGATCTGCTCCGATCGGGGTTGCGGCGAAGCCTCGGGCGGTCGGCAAGCAACAAGACTCAGCCCGAGGAGCAGGTGGGCGCGCACGCTGGGATTGTCGCGGATCCGGCCGCCGCGCAGGGCATCCCTTGCTTGCGCCGGCCGCTACGTTTACAACGTATGTGGGTTTAGGTCGGTTCGTGATGTTGAAGCGAGTATCAGGGTCGGTTGTGTTGGCGTGTGCGCTCGGCTGGGTTGGACCCGCCTCGGCGGCGAAGAACCCTGGACGGAGCCTCGCCGACGGTCGACTGGAGCGTGCCACCGGCACCCTGTCCCGAGATGCGCGAGACGCACAGTTCAAGCCTGCTCCCGCAAGCCGACACGCGGCACTGCGCCGGCTCGAGGCAGAGCTCGGGCCCATGTCCGTGTCCTGGGACTCGGCGACCGACGTCCCGCACCACCTCCTTCTCTCCGGCCTCCCCGCCCCTGGGGTGATGGCCGATGCGGCCGAGGCCGAAGCCATCGCGAGGGATCTGCTCTCCCGTCACCTGGACCTGCTCGCCCCCGGAACGCTCGCATCCGATTTCATCCTGGCAAGCAACGATCTCAGCGCCGACATTCGCAGCGTCGGCTTCCTGCAAACCCATCGAGGGGCTCGTGTCCTTGGAGGTCATATTAGCTTCCGGTTCAAGTACGACCGCCTGGTGATGATCGCCTCGGGAGCCTACCCGGATATCGTCGTCCCAAGCCGCTCTCGCGCGGCGGCCAGCCGTGAGGTCGTGACCCGCGCCCGGGGCTGGGTGGCACGCGACGTCCCCGGAGTCCTCACCAAGACCGGCGCCGTGCAAGGGCCCTTTGTGCTCCCACTCGTCGACGATGCGGGCGCGCTCGAGTACCACGAGGTCTGGCGAACCACGCTCGACCTGGCCTCGCCGTCGACGCGCTGGACCGTGTACCTCGACGCCGAAACCGGCGACCCGGTCGCACGGGAGCAGACCCTGCTGTTCGGCACCGGACAGCTCCTGCTCGACGTCCCCCTGCGCAGCCCAGGCAGCCCTCGTTTTCAGGCGCCGGCCGACCTGCTGTTCGTCCAGGTGGACGCGTCTCCCGCAACAACCACCGATGGGGGCTTCTTCAACTTTCCCGGGGCCACCGCGACTGTCGAACCCACGAACCAGGGTGTGTTCGCCGAGGTCACCAACGATTCGGGCCCCGAAGTCACCGCCAGTCTTCCCGCGAGCAGCGATTCCGTGTCGGTGTGGTTCGAGCCGACCGAAGAATCCGAAGCGCAGCTCAGCGCCTACGTCCACACGATGGTTGTGAAGGACTTCGTACGCACCGTTTCGACGGTGGACTGGCTCGACGAGAGCATCCCAGTCGTCGTCAACATCGACGACGACTGCAACGCCTTCTCCGACGGCAACAGCATCAACTTCTTCACCAGCGGCGGCGGCTGCGAAAACACGGCCCTGCTCGCCGATGTCATCTATCACGAGTTCGGACACTCGTTGCACTCCCAGTCGCTCATCCCAGGCGTGGGTCAGTTCAACGTCAGTCTGAGCGAAGGCATCTCGGACTACCTCTCCGCGACCATCACCGGCGACTCCGGACTCGCGCGCGGGTTCTATTCTGGGGACCCACAGACGCCGCTGCGGGACTTCGACCCTGAGGGTCTCGAGTACCGCTGGCCACAGGACCGCGGCGAGGTTCACAGCGAGGGGCTCATCATCGGCGGCGCATTGTGGGACCTCCGCAAGCGGATGATCGAGAAGCTCGGCACCAACGGTGGCCGCGCCTACACCGACCGTCTTTGGTACGAGACCACCCGACGCGCCGTCGACATCCCCTCAATGTATCCCGAGGCGCTGTTGCTCGACGACAACGACGGCGACCTGACCAACGGCACCCCCAACGGCTGCGACATCAACGCGGCGTACGGACCGCACGGGTTGTTCAACCCCGGCCGCGGCAACGAGCAGGTGGCCATGACCGCCGAGGCGAGTGGACCTGTCGTGTCCCTCGAGCTCTCCCTCCCCAACTTTCCCGACTGCCCGATCGCCGCGGCGCCCACCGTCCAGTGGCGTGAGCGAGGCTCGACGGACGCGACCCCGGTCCTCATGGAGCGTACGCCGGGCTCCGTCAGCGGCTACACAGCCCAGCTCCCGGCCCAAGCCCCAGGCACCGTCGTCGAACTACAGGTCCTGCCCGGCTACGACATCGACCCCAGCCGAACGCTCCCCGACAACATCGTCGACCCCTGGTATCAGCTCTACATCGGCGAGGTGATCGAGCTGGGCTGCCTCGGTGCCGACTCCGACCTCGTCGCAGATCCCGGTTGGGAGTTCGGCCCGTGGTCCTCCGACTCTTCGGGCAGCGACCCGAGCGAGCCGTTCGGCACGGGCGACCACCTGTGGCAACCCGGCAACTACCCCGCGGGGCGAACCGAAGAACTCGCATTCGGGACCATCGACACCGGGCCCTACACCCAGGTCCGTCTACAGTTCCGGCGCTGGCTCGCGGTCGAGGACGGCTTCTTCGACCGCGCGTACATCGACGTCAACGGCGAGCGGCTCTGGGAGAACTTCGCAGCGGCCGAGGACTACCTGGCCTCGTTCCACCACGTCGACCAGGAGTGGCGGTTCGTCGACTTCGACATCAGCGACTTCGTCGGTCCTCAAGGCGTCGCGGTCACGTTTGGCACACGCAGTGACGGTGGCCTGGAGTTCGGTGGTTGGTCGCTCGCAGAGGTCTGTGTCGTCGCCGTCGACGGTCCGGTCTCCGGCTGCGGCAACGGAGTGATCGAAGCGCCCGAGGGCTGTGACGATGGCAACGTAGCCGCGGGCGACGGATGCGATGCAAGCTGTCAGCTCGAGCCCGGCGCACCGATCCCCGAGGAACCCGGAGAAGACACCGACTCGGAGGGCGACAGCGATGGCGACACAGACGGACCGGTGGATCTGCTGGACGACGGTCTCATCGACCGCGGCTGCGTGTGCACATCCGGCGGTTCTGGCGGGAGCGAGGGCCTGCTGCTGTTCGTTCTGCTTGGTGTGCTCCGTCGACGTCGCAGGCGTTGAGCTGGGTCCGGCTCATGACGTACGGCGAGGTGCGACCAAGCGGCGCCGGCCGTCGTGACTGAGCATCACATCCGGAGCGTCCAGCTCCTTCCGGTCCCACAGCTGACAGGTCACCTGTTTGTGCTTCTGGTCGAGCGCCTCGCAGTAGTTGGTGAACTTGCACCGACGCACCTGCGAGCCTTGTCCCTCCAGCACCTTCGCGAACCAGTCTGGATCGGCGATGGACTGCCGAGCTGCGCCCACAATGTCGGCGTGCCCGGCCTGGAGTACCGCCTCGGCCTGAGCGAAGGAGGCGATGCCACCCGCGACGATGATCGGCGTATCGAATCCAGCGTCGCGAACCGACCGGCGAATCTGCCCTGCGGCTTCGACATTGCGGCCAAACGGTCCATTCGCGTCCGAGAACACAGTCGGCATGCACTCGTAGCCGCTGGGCCCCGTATAGGGATAAGCGGACCATCCCTCTTTGGGCGGGAGCGCGTCCTCGAACTTGCCCCCGCGGGACAGCGAAAGGAAGTCCATGCCAGCCTCCGAGAATCGCCGAGCAAAGTAGGCCGCGTCCGTCACGTCACTTCCTCCGTCGATGATCTCGTGGGAGAGGAATCGACAGCCGACGGCATAGCCCGGGCCGGCCCGCTCCCGCACGGAGGAGTAGACTTCGAGTGGCAACCGGACCCGGTGTTCAGGCGCCCCTCCGTACCCATCCTCCCGCGTGTTTCGGCGCGAAAGGAAGGACGCCATCGTGTACGCGTGAGCGTAGTGGAGCTCGACTCCGTCGAAGCCGGCCGCCTGAGCACGCGCCGCGGCGTCGGAGAACAGGGGCGGTAGCGCGGCAGGAAGCTCCGCGACGTGCGGAAGATGCACGTCGGTCACGCGCTCTCGATCACCATGCGTGAGCGCCTCTCGCTCGCGCGGCGAGAGCACCGCCGCGAGAGACTCGTCCGTCATCGCCAGCAGTGCGGCACGCACAGTGAACTCGTCCTGTGCGCCAACTGCCTCACGATGCGCGTCGGTGATCGGCAGGAACTGCTGGAGGAACCGCTGTTTCGCCGGGCGCCGCCGGATCCGGAGAAAGTCGATCAGCTGGATGAACAGTTTGGTGTGACCGCCACTGCGCTCCCGAACCGTCTCGACCAGCTCCCGCAGGCCCGGCACGAAGCGGTCGTGACCCACCCGCAGCAGCGGCCCGCTGGGAACGTCCCGAATGCCGGTCGCCTCGACGACGATCGCCCCCGGTCGTCCTTCCGCGAAACGCCCGTACCACGCGAGCACTTCCGGGGTGACAAACCCCTCCTCCGTGGCCCGCCACGGGACCATCGCGGGGATCCAGGTGCGATGGGCGAGCGTGACGGGACCCAGCGCAACGGGTGAAAACCATCGAGATGCGGCCGCCTGCTCGGCCGTGGGCCACGCGTCGTCGGGGAGCGGATGCCGAATCCGTTCGGGGGGTCGCCACATCGCCGAAGACCATACCGCGTCTGATACCTTCGGGCGCATGAGGGCCTGGCTGGCTACCACCGCGGTCTTGCTCGTCGCAGCGTGCGATCGGGCGCCGGGTCCCGACGCTTGCTACGGCGTGTGCGGAGATGGCACGCAATGCGAGGCGGGCAAGTGCGTCGTCGCAGAGCTCGAAGCACCCGAGCCCGATCCTGAGCCCGCCTCCGCCAAGAAGAAGAAGAGACGCCGACGAGGGCGGAAGGGCTCGAGCAGTTCGACGGATGAGGGCCCGGGGTTCAAGGCCGAGGACGACAGCAACGTGCCGGGCTACGATCCCAAGGCGACCAAGGGCCTGGACATGAATGCGGGCACAGATCGCCTCGCCGATCGCACCATCCGCCAGCACCTGTCGCGGCTCGAGCCCAAGTTCAACAAATGCATCGAGAAGTCCGCGCTTGCGCACGACGACGGCCTCGAGGGCGAACTCGACTTCGTGCTCTCGATCCAACCGAGCGGCAAAGTCGGCGGCGTCACGGTCAAAGCGAGCGGCAACCTCAAGAAGGCGGGGGTGGTCCCCTGTGCTCGCAAGGTCGTGTATGGTCACCGCTTCCCGAGTTTCGACGGATCCACGATGGGCGTCGACTACTCGTTCAAAGTCGACTGACATGCGCAAGGCCACCTACTCGGGCGTGTTCCTCATCGCCATGGCGACCCTGATCATCGAGGTGCTGCTCACGCGCATCACCTCGGTCGTCGCCTGGTACCACCTGGCCTTCTTCGTGATCTCGCTGGCCATGCTCGGCATGACCGCGGGCGCCGTCGTGGTGTTCGTGAGACCCAAGTGGTTTCGCGACGAACACATCACGCTGAGGCTGGTTCAGGGATCGGGGCTGCTCGCCGTCTTGATGCCCATCGGAGTCTGGGCTGCCCTGCAGATCCCTCTCGAGCCGATCACCTCGGCCGCGAGCTTCGCGGAGACGCTCGGGTACGGCACCGCGCTGGCGATCCCGTTCACGGTCAGCGGCGTCGTGCTCACCCTGGCGCTCACGCGCGCCGGCATGCCGCCGGGCATCGTCTACGGTGTCGACTTGGTCGGCGCGGCCGCCGGGTGCGTCGTCGTGATCCCACTGCTCGACCTGGTCGACGCCCCCAGCGGCATCCTCATCGCGAGCGGACTCGCCGCGGCCTCCGGCTACGCGTTCGCTCACGGAGGCAAAGCGGCGGTCACTTCCGGGCAGATGCGAGCCCTGCTCGCGCTCACCGTGGTCTTGGTTGGCGGCGGCATCGGCAACGCTGCCACCGATGGTGGGCTGGTCTACCCCCGCTACGTGAAAGGCTTCGAAGATGTGCGCTCGATTCACGCCTTCCGCGAGTGGAACACCTACTCCCGGGTGACGGTCGACGACACCATCGAGGTGATTCCTGCCCTGTGGGCCCCCTCCCGCAAACTCCCCCCCGAGCTCGCTCAGCCGATCCCGCAACGCTTCGTCAAGATCGACGGCGCGGCCGGGACGATGATGGCCGGCCTCGACACCAACCCCGATGATGACGTGCCCGGCGCCCCGAACATGCACGGGTACTTGGCGTGGGACGTCACCTCCTTCGCCCACCTTCTACGGCCCCACGGCCCCGCCGCCGTCATCGGTGTGGGTGGAGGCCGCGACGTGCTCGAAGCCGTCCGCGTCGGACATGACAAGGTCGTTGGCGTCGAGCTCAACGATCTGATCGTGCACCTGCACGAGGGTCCGATGCGGGAGTTCTCCGGCATCGCCGACCTCCCGGGCGTCACGCTCGTCAATGACGAGGCCCGCTCGTTCATGGCGCGAGACCAGCAGCGCTACCGGGTGCTCACAATGTCCCTCATCGACACCTGGGCGGCTACAGGCGCGGGTGCATACGCACTCTCGGAGAACGGCCTGTACACGGTCGAGGCGTGGCGCATCTTCCTCAGCCGGCTCGAGCCCAAGGGTATCTTCACGGTGTCCCGTTGGTACAAGCCGTCGTCTCCCGGGGAGACCGCGCGCATGCTCGGGCTCGCGATGGAGACGCTGTGGTCACTGGGCGTCAAAGAGCCCCGCAAACACATCGTGTTGCTGCAGAACCAGGCGATCGCCACGCTGTTGGTCTCCGCGCTGCCCTTCACCGACAAGGACATCGATCGCGTTCAGCGTCAGGCGGTCAAGCGCGGCTACAACATGCTGCTCACACCGCGACGCCTGCCACTCAACCCGATGCTTCGCGAACTCGCCGAGTTCACCGATCGCGACGCCATGTGGGCTTGGGCGCGGAGCCAGGACCTCGATTTCACGCCGCCCACGGACGAGCGGCCGTTCTTCTTCAACATGCTCCGGCCCGGCGCTTGGCTGACACATGGTGAAGACCTCGGCGAGCTCGACCACGCTTTTCTTGGCAACCTCTACGCCACGCAGACGCTCATCTACGCGACGGTTGCGTCGACAGTGCTGACCTTTTTTGCGGTGGTCATTCCGCTGCTGTGGCGTCGCAAGGACCTCTCGGGGTACCGCTTGGCCGACGTCGGCGCCTCGTGTGGCTACTTCGCGCTCATCGGTCTGGGCTTCATGTTCGTGGAGATGGGGCTGCTCTCGCGGCTCAATGTCTTCATCGGTCACCCGACGCTAGCCCTGGCCTCCCTGTTGGGGGGCATCATCTTCTTCACCGGGGTCGGCAGCCTGCTCTCGGGAAAGGTCCCCATGGACCACCCCCTGGTCGCACGCCTGTATCCGCTTCTCCCGGCAGTTCTGGTCGTTGGGGTCGCGCTGACCCTCGACCCGATCATGCAGTCGTTGGCGAGTGCCCCCACGGGTACCCGTGTCTTGGCCGGTGTCGCCGTCGTCGGTGTTCCTGCGCTCGGCATGGGCTTAGGATTTCCCCTTGGGCTTCGCTTGGTCAGTGCCCTTTCAGGAGAAGGCCGACCGGACCTGGGACCCTGGATGTGGGGGGTCAACGGAGCGTGCGGCGTGGTGGCCAGCGGTCTCGCGCTGACGTGCTCGATGGCCTGGGGAATCGCGGCAACGCTCTACGCAGGAGCAGTGTGTTACGTCGCATTGTTGGCGTGCACGGCTTGGCTCGTCCGCGGACGGACGTGATAGCGTCCGCGGGATGCTCGCATCGGCTCTGCTCTGCCTCGCTGTAGCTGCACCTGCACCCGCGTCTGCCGACGCTCCAGCGACGACCGCCGAGCCCACGGAGCCCGGCGCCGATTCGCAGGGCGATCCGGGACGTGGCTACGGAGGCGCGACGGCCGTGCCGACTCCGGCACCCGAAGCCGAGATGGCCGGACGTCCGGAGCCTCAGCCCGAGCCCGAGCCTCAGCCCGAACCCGAGCCCGAACCTGTCGTCGAGGTAGCCCCTGCCCTCCCGCCCCCGGCGGTCAAGAAGCGGCGCGAGGCTCCGCGTGCACTCACCACCGTCGCGGGCGTCCCCGAGGACGAGGTCGCATTCATCGGCAAAGGCCGAGTGAAGTTCTACCCGGGCATTCAAGTCCGCAACCAGATCGGTTGGGTCGACGAGTTCACGATCGATCGCAACGGCGAGAAGTACGACGAGGGCGGCTTCTCCACCGGACGAATCCGTTGGAATCCCAAGCTCGAGATCCGCAAGAAGTTCCGCTTCGTCGGCACGCTCGACCTGGCCAACGGGCGCTGGGCCCCTTCTGGCAGTGAGAACCCCGTCATCGATGAAATCATCGACCGCGGCCATCCTCCCGACCGCACGGACCTGACGATCGTCGACCCTCGCGAGCTCTACTTCGAAGCACGGCTTCCCTTCGGCCTGATCCGGCTGGGCCAGCAGTCGTTCACCTGGGGACAGGGCATGCTTGCCAACAACGGCAACAACCTCGGTCGCTTCGGGGACATGAAGTTTGGCGATGACGGGCCGGGTGACATCTACGAGCGCCTGCTGTTCGTCACCAAGCCGTTCTCGTACCGAGCTGGCAAGATCAAGCACCTGGCCATCGGCTTCGGCGGTGACATCGTCTTCCGGGACGAGCGGTCGGTCCTGACCGACGGTGACCTGACCGGGCAGGCCTTGTTCATCGTCCGGTACCAGCCGGAGAAGACCCCCCACAACTGGGTCGGCGGCTACGCGGTCTACCGCAACCAAACTACGGCCAACGACGGCGATCTCTACGCCGACGACAACGACCTCGAGGTCGGCGCGTTCAACATCGCCGGCCAAGGCACCAAGTGGCTGCGCGACGACATGCAGCTGATCGGTGCTTTTGAGAGCACCTTCATCACCGGACGGACCACGGTCGCCCGCGACGAGAACGGCACCCACAAGATTCGGCAGGGCGGCGCGGTGGCGCGAGGCTTCTTCGGCGACCACGACACGTGGCTGTTGGGGGCCGACCTGGGCTACGCCAGCGGTGATCCCAACCCGAGCGACCGCAGGATCAACAACTTCACGTTCGATGCCGGTCACACCGTCGGCCTGGTGCTGTTCAAGCAGGTCCAAGGCTGGCGAACCGCTCGCAGCGAGATGCTCGCGACGGACGGCGAGCTCACGGGCGAGCCGCTCAACGGCACGCAGTTCATCCCTACCCGCGGCGGGGTGAGCAACGCCTTGTACGCGCATCCGAAGTTCCGCTACTCGCTGTGGGAACGGCTCGAGATCTGGGGCGGTCCGTTGTTCGCCGCCGCGCCGGTCGCCGTCGTGGACCCCTTCGTCACCCGTCTCGAGGGCGGTACACCGACCAACTCCGTCTCCGGTGACGGCGAAAAGCGCTACTACGGCACCGAGCTCGACCTCGGTGTCCGCGCGCGCTTCGACATCAACAAGTTCTGGCTGCAGGCCGGCCTTCAGGGCGGACTCTTGCTACCAGGCCGCGGTGTCGCCAACGACGTCGGCAACACCGACGGCCCTGTGGGCGCGGTCTGGTTCCGCACTGAGATCCGCTACTAAGCTCGCAGGCTCGTTCGCCGCGGCCCTGCGGTTCCCACGTTCGCTCACGCAGCGGCGAGAACCCCGCTCTGACGAACGCCCCCAAAACCGCGGTATAAGCGCAGCTCGTCATGCGTAGCAGCAAACCGATGCGTTCGTGGGTGTGGGGACTGTCGCTGGTGGCTCTCGCCGGCTGTAGTCCGGCCGAGGGTCTTCTGCTGGCACAGGACGCGGACGTGACCGTGAAGTTCGACTTCGACGCACGTCCGCTGCCCGAGATCCCGCTGCCCAACGACATCGCGACGCGGCCCGACGACCACTCGCGAACCGGGCGACGCGTCAACGCATCGATGATCGCTCCCAGCGTCATGGAGCAGCGTACCCGACGGCTGATCGACGAACTCGACGGATGGGGCCTGTACCAGGCGATCTCGATCCCGTTCACCGCTCCCATCGACCCCATGTCGATTCTGGACCGCCATGACGACGCGGACTACGACTCGAGCGACGACGCCATCTACTTGATCAACATCGATCGCGACTCGGACGAGTTCGGCGAGGTCATGCACCTCGACTTTGGCCAGGGCAACTACCCGGTCACGCTGGAGCGCAACGACAGGTACGGAACCAACGATCCGCGCGGCGGTTCGTTGTCGTTGATGTTCGAAGAGACCGACGAGGACCTCAACGGCAACGGGAAGCTCGACCCCGGCGAGGACGCCAACCACAACGGCGTGCTCGATGCTGGTGAGGACACCAACGGCAACGGCGTGCTCGACCTTCCGGAGGACACGGACGCGGATGGCATTCTCGACAAGCCGAACTACCTCCCCGGTCGCAACCCCGCGGCCGACGACTTGGCCGGCCGCGCCGACGCCCTCATGAGCTTCTACGAGCGCGAGACGAACACCGTCATCGCCAAGCCCATGATGCCGCTGCGCGAGCAGACCACCTACGCGCTGGTCGTGACCCGGCGGGTCCTCGACGAGAACGGAGAGCCGGTCGGCTCGCCCTTCAACTACGTCAACCACGCCGGGCAGACCCAAGCCCTCGAGCCCCTGCTCGAGGTCTTGCCCGAAGGCCTCAGCGAGTCTGACATCGCCTTCGCGTTCCCGTACACGACGATGTCCGCCGCAGACGACTGGGTCGCGGTTCGCGACGGTCTGTACGGCCACGGGGTCCAGTCCCACATCGCAGACGAGTTCGCTCCGGAGCTTGCACAGCTCTTCAAGCTCAAGGAGACCGAGCCCGGCACTCGCTTCGCCGGACGCACCCCCTACGTGATGCACCACGAGGACTGGGTCGGCGTCCTGACGCTCGCTGGCACCGCGCTGCTCGACCTCGAGCTTGGGTCGCAGCAGGCGAGTTCGATGCTCGACGGCCACTCCTACGTCGACTTCCACGCGATGGGCACCTACCAGTCCCCGCAGTTGTTCGACCGGTTCGACGAGGACGGCAAGCCGCTCAACCTCGACCTCCAATCGTGGCCGCACGACCTCGACCGCACACCAGTCGGCGCGCGCGCTGAGGAGGTCCCGTTCTGGGCGGTGCTGCCCCGCAAAGAGGTCTCCGTCCGCGGCGAGGGCAAGATGGCTCCGATCGTCCTGCTGGGCCACGGCTACGGGAGCAACCGCGTCGGCGAGATGATCGGGTTTTCCGGGTTCTTGTCGATGTTCGGCATGGCCACGATCTCGACCGACAACGTCAGCCACGGATTGGGGCTCGACCCGGAGGAGGGAGACCTGCTTCGCGGGTTCCTCGACACCGCGGGTCTGGGACCCAGCGCGGAGGCTCTCGAGTTCGTGCGGGGCGGGTTCGTCGAAGAGCCGGACGGCACGATGCGCCGCTTCCAGGACCTCGATCGCGACGGCATTGTGGACAGCGGGGTCGATTTCTGGACCTCGTACCTGTTCCACACCCGCGACATGATGCGGCAGTCCTCCCTGGACTACATGCAGCTGATCCGCACGATCCGGACCTGGGACGGCACCAAGACGTGGTCTTGGGATGTCAACGGCAACGGAGTCGAAGACGACCTCGCCGGCGACTTCGATGGAGACGGCGTCGTCGACATTGGCAGCGAGTCCCCGATCTACATGCTGGGCGCCTCGCTCGGCGGCATCATGGCCACGACCCTCGGCGCGGTGGAGCCCGAGATCGAAGCCATCGTCCCCATCGCCGGCGGTGCTCGCCTGGCGGACGTGGGCGCCCGCTCGATGCAGGGCGGCGTCCCCCAAGCGGTCATGATGCGGGTCATCGGCCCCACGTATCAGATCACCCTCGCCGACGACGGGTCAGCCCAAATCTTCACGCAGTTCACCGAGCTCAACAGCCTCATCGACGTCCCGGTGCGGCGACTCATCCCGCCCTCGGCCGTCGACGCCGAGGGCCGGCCCGGTTCCGATCCCGCATTGCAGCCTGGCGACACGATGGTGGTCACCAACTTGGTCAACGACGAGGTCGCGTGTGCGTACATCCTGCCCGACGCCGACGAGAACGGTATTGCAGGACGAGCTCGCATCTCCCTGCCGAGCGACCTCGGGGACGGCGTCGAGATCGCGCTGTACCGAGGACCCGTGCTCGAAACCGGTAGCGAAGAGTGTGAGCTGATCGAAGACCCGGGCGAGCCCCTGTTGGTCATCGACCAGATGCAGACGCCCATCCATGAAGACGGGACCCCCTACACCGTCGAAGGCATCCCCGTCCCCGGCGGCGACCTGGTCGCACTCGCCGAAGGTCTGGGACTCGAGCGCAACCGCCCGGCGCTGCGTCGCTTCATGGACTTGGGCCAGATGGTCCTCGACCCCACGGACCCTGGCGTGGTCAGTCGCTACCTCTCCCGCGACTCGCTCGTCTACCCAGGGACGGGTGACGAAACCGGTGCCCGCTATCTCATCGTCACCACGACCGGGGACATGAGCGTTCCGGCGCACTCCGGAGTCACCGTCGCTCGTGCGGCAGGTGCGGTCAACTACCTCGACGCCGACCCTCGGTGGGGCGTGCCGCCCAACCAGGTCCTGCTCGACAGCCACAGCGCCGAGGCGATCAACATCTTCCGTCGCCACGTCTACGCCAACCCGCCCGAGAGCGACGAAGATCGCTCACTGCTTGGATTGGACGCATCGCTCGGCGTGCACGTCGATGTCGAATCCTTCAGCGAAGGCGATGACATCTGGGGCGACAACATCCCGCGTCTCGACGAGCCGCTGCACTTGGTCAGTACCAAAGACGCGTTCGGCAACGACACGGGTGGCTACTCCGGCGCGGTCTTCCCCTACGCCGTTCCGGAAGGTCAGCACGGGTTCGCGCTGCCCGGTCAGATGAGCGACTGGGCGCTGGAGCTGTGCGATCCGGAGGTCGAAGATTCGTGCTCGAGCGGGGACGTAATCGGCGAGACGTACGATGTCGGCTGGGCCATGTTCCACATGCTGGGCACGTTCATGCTCGAGCCCGACACGAACCCGCTTCAGTCGCGGTGTTGGACCAAAGAGGCGTGCAACGACCTACCTCCGACTCCGGAGTCGCGCGAGCCCGCCGACCTTCCCTAGAGCGAAGCAGGCTCGGGCTTGGCCGAAGAGCAAGCCCACTCGCCGAAGAACCAGAGCGCGCGTCGGCATGTGACCTCGACCGGGCCTACGGTTGTCTTCCAATCGTAGTACCGCCCCAACACATCCGAGCGAATCTCGCGGGGTCGGTCAGCCTTGAGCACGCACTGCGAGTCGACCTCGCAGACCACGGACTTGGCGAGCGACTCGGTCGCCCCAGGGTCCGACGTGTTCTGGTAGCCCTGGTAGGCCAGCAACAGGCAGACCGCGAGCACGACGTAGCCGAACAGCCCCTTGACCGTGTCCATCTGGCGGTGATCGTTGCACGCCCCGCAGGTGCGGTCAAAACGCGGTAGCGTGCCCGCATGCGTACCCATCGCGCGTTCAAGGTCCTGGTCACCGGGTCTGCGAGCGGGATCGGCCTCGCACTCACAGATCGGCTCGCCAAGGCGGGAGCCTCGGTTTTTGCCACCGATGCCGACGGCGAGGCCCTACGGCAAGCCGCACACGATCGCGGCTGGCCCGACGACCGCGTCCACACCGCTGCCCTCGACGTTCGCGACGACGCCCGGTGGACGGCCGCGGAAAGCGCTGCCATGGGCGCGATGGGCGGGCTCGATACGCTCATCAACGTTGCGGGCGTCATCCACCCAGCCTGGGTCCACGACCTCGACCTCGAAGACGCAGAACAGCAGGTCGCCGTGAACCTCATGGGCGTCGTCCGGGGCATGCGAGCGGTGACGCCCGGCTTTGTTCAGCGGCGCCGCGGGCATGTGATCAACGTCGCGTCCTTGGCCGCGCTCGCCCCTGTGGAGGGCATCGCCGTCTACTCGGCGACCAAGTACGCGGTGCGCGGGTTCTCTCTCGCCGCGTCCACCGAGTTGCGTCGCAAGGGCGTCGCGGTCACCGTGGTCTGCCCCGACGCTGTCCGCACGCCGATGCTCGACCGGCAAGAGTCGTTCGAGGAGGCTGACATGGTCTTCAGTGGCCCTCGGGAACTCACTCCTGACGAAGTGGCCGGGGCGGTCCTCGACGCGATGATCGGCCGCCCCCTCGAGGTGTTCCTTCCGCGGCACCGGGGCTGGATGGCGCGACTCGTCGATGTGTTTCCCGAGTCCGCGAGCACGCTGAGCAACCTGTTTCGGCGCCGGGGCCAGAAACGGCGCACCAACCTTCAGCAGCGTCGCGACTGATTCACCCGGCGGCCGAGAGCCAGACGCCACCGATCACGGTCAGCATCCCGACGTACATCCAGAACTTGAGCGGGTGTTCGCTTCGTCGGAGTTGCCCATCTGGCGCCATCCAGCGACGAACGGGGATCCGACCGCCGATGATGGCGTAGACCGCCAGCCCCAACGGCAGGCACGGAAGCAGCCAGCTCAGCACGGTGTTGAAGTCCATCGTTCAGCTGCCGGGGAGGAAGGAGACCGACTCGGCGTCGAGGCGGATGCCCTCTGCCATCAACACTTCGTGTCCCCAGCGCTCGAGCCACAACACGTTGCGGGACGAGCCTCCGTAGACGTAGCTGGCCACGCGGGGTTGCTCCGGTCGCTCGTGTCGTCCGGTGCACGCAGCGCTGGCCTGCCCGCGACGCTGGAGCGTGTAGTCGCCGCGGTCGCGACGAATGTTGCGTGGTGGTTCCCCACTGAGGCCATGGGCCGCGATGGGCTCGAGGACAAACCACTCGTCGAGGTGTGTCCCGCCGACGAGCCAACGGCGACGAGAGCCGTCGGCCATGTTGACCACCGTTGTGGTGTGGCTGCCTTCGCGCAACAGCACCACGCCTTCGGTCAGGTAGTCGCCATCCGCTCCGCCGTCGGCCGCCTCGACCACGACAACATCGCCTTGTCGGAGCGAGTCCAGACCCAGCTCGCTGCGGGAGGAGGGATCGGAAGAGGCCAGCTGCCGGGGCGCAACCGCGCCAGCGCGCCGGCGGGGGTTCGCCAGGCGCTCCGCGACGAGTTGGCGAACCCGGCGACTGGACGGGTCGTCGGGTGGCGCGCCCGATGCTGCGGCGAGAGCCAGCGGCGGACCGTGCCCCTCGTCGAGCGCCCGACGTCCTTCTCCCCAATCGCGAAGACGCCGGGCGGCGAGGACGCCCACCCAGAAAGCGCCTGCGATCGTCATCGCGGCAAGCAGTGATGCGACGGTCAGCATCGTGGCAGGAGCCTAGCAGCTGAGCGCGGGGGCAACCACGAGGCCGCGGCACGCAGAGGTCACATGCCGCCCGCGACTCGGTTCAGCCCCTATTGGGCCGGGTCTCCACCCCTCAACCCGCTCAAGCGGTCCGCGCGTCCGTCGATGTCTCAACAGACCCGTGCTCGCCGCGTCGCACATTCGCGCCACCTCCTCGCCGGTCGACTCAGCGACGGATCATGAGATCGCCCTGATCTACAGCCGCAGCTCGGAGCTCGACGCGACCCGCCTTGCGGGCTCGCTGCGCGGGCAAGGTCATCGGGCTCGGCTCGTGCCCGCGTCCCCCCATGCCTGCGCCGAGGCGCTTCGAGACGACGGCCCACCGCTCCTGCTGGTCGCAACCTCAGACGAACTCGACACTCCGGTACTCCGATCCCGGCTTGCGCGCGAGGTTCAACGCGAGCACTCGTGGCTCGACCGAACCCGACCCGGATGCGGCCAGGCTCTGTTCCGACAGGTCAGTGCCCGCATGAACACGCTGCGCTGCGGTGAGACGATCGAGGCGCCGTTCGTCCCGCGACTCGAACTCGCCGAGCCCGAAGTCGTCGACGTCCGGCCCGCACCCGTTGCCCAGCCGGCCCGCCCCCCACGAGCGTTCCGAACCCAACTGCTCGTGTGGCCGCTCATCGGAGCGGTGACGACCGCGCTGGGAATGTTTGCATTCCGACCCGCCACCGAAGAACCACCGCCAGCACCCGAGGTGACCGTGCCTCCCGTCGCGCGCACGGTCGTGCCGGACACCCCGGAAGCGCCAGCGGTGCACGTTGCGGTCAACGCTGCCCCCCTGCCCCCTCCACCACCGACGGCCCCCCCTGCGTCTCGGCAGGACCGAGTCGCGATGGAACACGAACACGTCACCGCGTCGGACGACCTCCTCGTCTTTGCCGCGAACGAGGGCCCTCGCGATTGGTACGCCGCGATGAACCTTTGCCGCGGACGAACACACGCCGGCGTCGGAGGGTGGTCGACGCCGAGCTCAAAGCAGCTCAACGCGCTGGCCAAGGCCCGGGTCCTTCCACAGGGAGTTCTTTGGTCCCGCACCCGAGCCCTCAAAGCTCAGGGCGTCGCCTTCGTCGTCCACGGGAGGGCAGGAACCGCCCGGGCCACCGCCAAGCGCGAGACCCTCCACATGGCCGTCTGCGTCCGGAAGCGAGCGCTCGCCGCACAGTGAGGCGTCGCATCGGGACGCGACCGATTGGGAACACACGCCGGAGCCGACGATCCCCAGCTCCGAACACGAGCCCCACCACTGCTCGCGGCCCCCTCACCCCTCCGCATCGCCCCATCGCGTCCTGAGCGAAACTGCGTGAGCCAGCGCTTGGAACAAGGGAACGCGGTCGAGCCTCCGCTGGTCGCCTTTCCAGGGCCTCCCATGTGCCGCCTTGACGCTCCACACCGGCCGTAGATACAACGCTTTCGCGTCACGGTTGGTCCTGCCTTTCTGGCGGGCCACGCCGAACGGCGCCCCCCCGCAATGGAGCCGACACCCTGGGATCCCGAAGGCGTCACGGTCGTTCTCGACCCCAACGGTCAGCTGGTGGGCACGCGCCCCACAAGCGTCGACACGAAGCAGCTCTATAAGCTGCTGGTCGCCGCCCGCTGCCTCGACCTCAAACTCAGCCGCGCCGGCCTGCCGATGTGGGCATCCGCTGCGGGCGAAGAGGCCGCGCTGATCTCGACCGCTCTTGTGAGTGAGGAGCAAGACTGGATCTACCCGGGCTTCCGCGACGTCGCGGTCGCGCTGGGACGGGGCCTGGAGGTCGAAGCCATCGTGGCTGGACTCTTCAGCTCGGACGAGCTCGGACCGGGACGCATCGCGTCGCCGAGTCACCGCATCGCACCTCCCACGGATGCCCTCGGCATGCACCTCGCACTCGCGACCGGCCGCGCACACGCGCAGAAGCTGGCCGAGCAACGCGGGGTGACGTTCGGGTTGTTCGGCGAAGGCCTCACCACAACCGGTGCATTTCACGAGTCCACGATGCTGGCCTCGTCACTCGCGTTGCCCATGGTCATGGTCTGTCGCAGCCAGCTGTGGCCCGACGGCGCACCGGCCGAGGCCGGAGCCGTGGGTGACAGCGTGGCCGACCGCGCCAAAGCAGCAGGCCTGTGGGTCCGCCGAGTCGATGGGGCAGATGCGCTCGGGACCCACGCCGCGGTCGAGGCCGCAGCCGACCGAGCCCGCCAGGGTCGCGGCGCAAGTCTGGTCGAAGTTGTCGTGACCCAGATGCGGCGCGATCCTCCCGCCCATCGCGACCCGGTCGAACGACTCCGGCGCCACCTCGACCAGACCGGCGCTTGGACACAAACACTTCAGGACGTCATCGAAGCCGAAGTTCGCGGAAGCCTCGAGCGCGCCATCGAATCCGTCACGGAGCCCGCATGAACGTCTTGCAACATCTCGCCACCGTGCTCGCAGACCTGCTCCGCGCCGACGATCGTCGCGTCGTGCTGGGTGAAGACGTGGCCGACGGCACCATGCTGGGCCTCACCCGCATCGCGGCCGACGACCCCGAACTCGCCCCACGCTTGCTCGCCACGCCGCTGTGTCCAAGCGTCCTTCCAGCCCACGCTGCTGGCATGGCTGCCGAGGGATTCCGACCGATCGTCATCTGTCCCGAGGCCTCGTCGCTCGTGGACAGCCTCGCTGCGGTACGCGAAGCGGCCAAGCTTGGCTGGCGTCACGAGACCCCGGCGCCGGTCGTGTTCATCGCACCCTTCGGACCTGGCTTCGGGCTGGGCGGTGGCGGCACAGAGGGACCCGCGTCGATTCTTTCCCGCGTACCGGGACTGCGTGTCGTCGTGCTCTCCGAGGCTGCAGAGGCTGGTGCGAGCCTGCGCGCGGCGGTCGAGGGTTGGGCCGGCGACGAGCCGACCGTGCTCCTCATCCCCCGAAGCTTGGCGCTCTGTGCGGCTGGCGAGTGTGTCGACGCGCTCGCTCGTCCGTTTGCCACCCCCCGCCGTGTGCGAGAGGGCGAGGCCGCAACTGTCTTCACGTGGGGTGCCGCTCTTCCCCTGGTGCGAGCCGCCGTGGAGCGATCAGGCCAAGACGCCCGCATCATCGATGTCGAATGCTTGGCCCCGCTCGACCGCGACACCCTTGCCGCCGAGGCCAAGGCCACGGGCAAGATCGTCATCGCGCACGAAGGTCCGCGCCACTGCGGCGTGGGCTCCGAGCTTGCGGCCCTGTTCGCCGACGACGCGATTCTCACCCTCGACGCCCCCGTGCTTCGTGTCACCGGCGATGACGGTCCGCTGACCGCATCGGCCGAGGCCCGGGCGCTGCCCGACCTCGAGACCCTCACCACCGCCATCACCCACGTCGCGACGTTCTAAGCGTCCGCGTCCGAATCGCGCTCTCCCGCTCTCCTCCATCCTCCAAGGACCCTGCAATGATCGAGTTCAAGCTCCCCGCCATCGGTGAAGGCGTCGTCGAAGGTGAAATCGTGCGCTGGCTGAAGCAGCCCGGCGACAGCGTCATGGCCAACGAGCCCCTTGTCGAGATCATGACCGACAAGGCGACGGTCGAGATCCCGTCCCCGCAAAACGCGGTCGTGCAAGAGCACAAAGCCCCAGAGGGCGAAATCGCGGCGGTCGGTCAGGTGATCGCGATGCTCGCCTCCGACGGCGCAGCAGCTCCCGCCCCGAAGCCAGCAGCGGCTCCCGCCCCGACCCCAGCCCCGGCTGCCCCCGCCGCCGCTCCCGTCGCGGCCGCCCCCACGGCGACCGGTGGCAAAGTCCTGGCGACCCCGGCTGCGCGCGCAATGGCTCGCGAAGCAGGGATCGACCTCGCGACCGTCCCTGGCGATCGCGGACGCATCACCAAGGCCCACGTCGCCCAAGCTCGCGCCACCCCGGCCCCCGTCGCTGCGCCTGCTGCTGCTGCCGCCCCTGCGGCAGCCCCTGCCCGCGCAGCCGCCCCCGCTGTCGTCTCCGATGCGGACGAGCTCATCCCCTTCCGGGGCATGCGTCGTCGCATCGCCGAAGGCATGGTCAAGTCGTACACGACCGCCGTCCACTACACGTACGTCGAGCAGATCGACGTCACGAAGCTGGTCGCGGCCCGCAAGGACGCCAAACCCGTCGCCAAGGCCGAGGGCGTGCAGCTGACGTACCTGCCGTTCATCGTCAAAGCGGTCATCGCGGCACTCAAGAAGTACCCGATCGTCAACGCGTTCCTCGATGAAGCCGGCGGCAACATCGTCCAGCGCAAGCACTACAACATCGGCATCGCGGCGACGACTGACCAGGGCCTGATGGTCCCGGTCCTGCATGACGCCGACCGCATGAGCATCCTCGAGGTGGCCGCCGAGATCACTCGAGTCTCCGATGCCGCCAAGCAGGGCACCGCATCCCGGCACGAGCTGACCGGCTCCACGTTCACGATCTCCAGCCTCGGTGCCATCGGCGGCGTGCTGGCAACTCCGATCCTCAACCACCCTGAGGTCGGAATCCTGGGCGTGCACGCGATCCGCAAGACCCCGGTCTTCGACGAGAACGACAACGTCGTTGCCGCCCACCTGATGAACCTCTCAGCCTCGTTCGACCACCGCATCGTCGACGGCTTCGATGGCGCCACCTTCATGCAAGAGGTCAAGCGCCAGCTCGAGAACCCCAACCTTCTCTTCCTCTCCGTCTGAGCCCGCTCCCGCCATGGCCATCATCAAGAAGAAAGCCCTCGTCATCGGTGCCGGCACCGGTGGCTACCCCTGCGCCATTCGCCTCGGGCAGCTCGGCGTCGACGCCATGCTCGTCGAGAAAGCGCAGCCCGGCGGCGTGTGCCTCAATGTTGGCTGCATCCCGTCCAAGGCGTTGATCAGCGCGACCAAGCTCGCCCACAAGGCGCAGCACGCCGAGAGCATGGGCATCACGTTCGGTCCGCCCAAGGTCGACATGAAGAAGATGCAGGCCTGGAAGGGCGGCGTCATCCACAAACTCACCAGCGGCGTGCACGGCCTGGTCAAGGCCAACGGCTGTGACTACGTGCAAGCCACCGCGGAGTTCTTGGCGCCCAAGCGGGTCAAGCTCAGCTACCCCGAGGTCGACGGCAAGAAGAAGCCCGACGACATCGTCGAGGCAGAGCACATCGTCCTTGCGACGGGCTCGTTGCCGATCCAGATCCCCGGCTTCGAGTACGACGGCAAGCGCATTGTCGACAGCACCGGCGCCCTCGCCCTCGACGAAATCCCCGGCGAGATGATCGTCATCGGCGGCGGCTACATCGGCCTCGAGCTCGGGCAGACGTTCCAACGGCTGGGCACCAAGCTCACCGTCGTCGAGGGCATGGACCGCATTCTGGCGGCCATGGAGAAAGACCTGGGCATGCCCGTCGCCAAGCAGATCAAGAAGGACGGCGGTGAGATCATCACCGGCGCCCGTGCGACCGGCTGGGAAGAGCGGGGCGGCAAAGCCGTGGTCAAGATGGACGTGAACGGTGAGACGCGCGAAGTCTCGGCCGACGTCGTATTGGTCGCTGTCGGCCGCTTCCCGATCACTCGAGGCCTGGCCATCGAACGCTCCGGAGTGAAGCTGGACGACAAGGGCTTCATTGTCGTCGACAACCGGCAGCAGACCAACGTGCCCGGCATCTACGCAGCTGGCGACGTCGTGGGCCAGCCGATGCTCGCCCACAAGGCCAGCCACGAGGGCGAAGTCATTGCCGAGGTCATCGCGGGCAAGAAGACCGTCAACGACGCGCGAGTCATCCCCGCCGTTGTCTTCACCGATCCCGAGATCAGCTCGGCTGGCCTCAGCAAGAAGGAAGCGGAAGCCAAAGGCCACAAGGTCAACATCGGCAAGTTCCCCTTCGCCGCAAGCGGCCGAGCCCTGGCCATCGACGAAGCGGTCGGCTTCGTGAAGGTGGTCATCGATGCGGATGACGAGCGCGTCCTGGGCGTGCACATCGTCGGCCCCGAGGCGAGCGACCTCATCTCAGAGGCTGCCCTTGCCATCGAGATGGGTGCGTACGGGCCAGACATCGGCCTGACGATCCACCCCCACCCCACGCTCGGTGAGGCGGTGATGGAAGCGGCCAAGCACGCCATCGGCGAGGCCATCCATATTCAGAACCCCAAGCGCTGATCGGTGACGGGCGATCGCGCGGGTTGAGGGGCGGTCACGCGCCCTGCGAGCAGCAACTCCGTTCCGCAGGCGCCGACGAACATCCGCAACCTGTTCCGCCCGACGCCTTGACCCGCTCGTCCAAGTCGCAACACGCGTCCTTGTTCTCGCGTGGCGGGCCTCCACAGCATGAGGATGCGTTGGGGGCGGGCGTGGGCTGCTCTTCGTCGTTGGTGTTGCTCATGACACCTCGTACGACGGGAGCGGCCTGAGTCGGACGCACCCTTTGTTGGAGAATCGCACCCGTGTCGGACGCGGTGACCGCCGCCTTCTCCGAGTCCCTCGACAACAAAGCCGTACTCCTCCTCGCATTTGGTCTCCTCGGCCGGTGCCGCGACGCCCGCGCGCATTTCCACGCGCCCTCGCCCACAGTTGCTTTGGCGGGTTGCGCCGCCGCCGGGACGACGCACAGTGGTTGGGAATGCCGCGGTGCCGCCCGCGGTCTCATCCGCCCCCCATGTCTCTGCTCGGCAATCTCATCTGGCTCGTCTTTGGCGGGCTGCTCTCCGGCCTCGCCTGGATCGTCGCGGGCCTCGGCCTTTGCCTCACGATCATCGGCATCCCCTTCGGCGTCCAGGCCATGAAGATCGGCGCCGCCACCTTGACGCCGTTCGGCAAGGAGGTGCGCGAACTGCCCCACGCCAACAGCGCGCTGCGCATCGTGTTCAACCTGCTGTGGCTGGTGTTGTTCGGCTGGGAGCTCGCGATCGCGCACGTCGTCTGGGCCTGCCTCCTCGCGCTCACCATCGTTGGGCTTCCCTTTGCGAAGCAGCACATCAAGCTGATCCCCCTGTCGCTGCTCCCCTTCGGTCGCACGCTCCGCTGAACCGCGGTCCTTGGCCTCTCGGGGCGACATGCCTCGACACAGAAGCCTGGCCTTGCCGCTTCGATCCGCTACGCTGATCGTTGGATGGCTCACACGGCCCGCGGCCAGCTCGACTGGAGTGTTCGATACGGAGCACAGTCCACCTACACGCAGCGGGTGGCCGTCGACACCCTGGAGGGAACCGCGGATCTGCTGGCCCGCCACCTGCCCGCCAACGCGGGCTACGAGATCCGCCGTATCGGGTTGTCAGGATCCCTCAGCGGCGCCTCATTCCGAGTTCGACGCGGCTCATTCGTCGCCTCGGTCAGCGTGCAGCAGTTCCAGAGCCCCGGACGCTGCGCCGAAGAAGCCGATGCCCACAAGCTACGAGTCGTCGCACGGAGCAGCCTCCGTACGACCGCCCTCGCCAAGCAAACGATAACCACTGGCGGCCTTCGGGTGACGGGAGGCGCGGCGGGTTTTCTGGGCGTTGGGGCACTGACTCTGGGCATCACCGGAAGCCTCACCGCGTGGGCCACAGCGGTATTGCTGCTCCCCGCGATGTTTGCCACGCGCCTGTGCATGACGCTTTGGGTCGCGGACACAATCCACCGCCGCGCACTCCCTCCCGCCGACCTGCCCGAGTCCACACTGAGCGCAACCCACGTCCGCGACCAGGAGCGATGGCAAGCAGTCCTCACCGGACTCCAACAGCTGCACGAGAACGTCGCCGAGCGCCTGATGCTGCGGCCGTTCCGTGGCATGGGCTCCACCACCACCCCGCTCGCTCTCGGACCAGCCACTCCTCTACGCTCCGCCGGCTGAGCTGCGCACCGCTCGCGCGTGAAGCTTGAAGCGATCGGGACTCGGCTCGACACTCTCACCGACGCGCAACAGCACTACCTCGCAGGCTGGAAGACGGGAACCTAGACGCGCTGAGCATCGCCAACATCGCGACGCCACCGCCGCTGTACCCACCGGCCTAGGCGCTCCACCGGAAAGTACGGTGCGTACGCAAACCCCAGGATCGGGTAGTGGAACAGGATGTACATCAACGCCAACACCCCGACGTGAAATCCCCACGCGGCCACGCACCACACCATGCCCAGGCGGCGGTGGAGCACACTCAGCGGCGCCAGCAGTTCGACGCCCAGGCTCACTGCGGCAAGCGGCGGGAAGACCCAAGCGTGCGACACCATCCACGTCCCCAAGCTGGAGTAGCCCGCCCCAAGCTCGGCCTTGCGGACGTTGTCGTAGGCGATGAAGTTGCGCAGGGTGTCGCTGGTGACCCACTCGAGACCCGAGTGGGAGAGCTTCGCCCATCCCGCAACAAAGTAGGTCAGCGCGGTCGCCCAGCACATCAGCACGACCGCCCAGCCGAACCGTGCGTGCGCCTCGGGGATGCTGTGGCCGCGTGCATCGAAGCTCCACGCAGCAGCGCTGGGGCCGGCGGCCAACACGATCGTGTGCAGGACGAGCAGGTTCTCGGTGTGGAACGGCATGCCCCACGAGTTCCGATAGCTGAGCACCCACAGCAGCGCCGCGGCGTAGAGCGGTCCGGTCCAACGGAACCGCCACCCGAGGCTGAACCCGACGCCGGACGCGAGCGCGAGCACAAGCCCGCAGACGACGAGCGCCGGAGACAGCGGCGTGTCCACCAGCACCGCCAGCCCGACCGGCTTGAACTGTCCGGCGGGATACCGCGTGACCCCCCAGATCACGTTGGCTCGCGCCAGCAAGTAGACGACCCCGTACAGCCCGACCAGGATCCGCAGCATCGCCAAGCGCTCGGCCGGCATTTCGGGGGCTAGCACTCGCCGCAACGCCTTCATCGGCGAACCCCACACTTGGCGATGATCCAGGTGCGCTCCGTGGAGCGGTCGCCTTCCCAGTATCGAACCGCGTCGAAGGCGTCGATGCGCACCTCGAGCCGGGTGACGTCGGCGAAGTCGTCGCTGGTCTCGACGCGTGTGGCCGAGTCTTCGCACAGCGCTTGAGCACGGCCACCACGAATCGCGAGTTTCACGGTCTGGTACGCCTGCATGATCTCGTCGGTGTCGAGCATCGACGGCGACAGCGGCATCCCGCGTCCGTCGGGCGTGAACCCGACCACGTGATAGATCTTTGCCCGCGTCGTCTTCGGGGTGGAAAACATCGGGTAGTTCGACAGCGGGAAGCTGTCCTCATCAGGCACCAGCGGCCATAGGATCGCCGCCGTCATCGTAAGCGCGACAGCTCCGGCCCACAGCCTCCACCGCTCCGTTCCCCCCGTCGACATCGGTCCTCAGAGCAGTCCCAAGGCGCGAGCGCTGTGGCCCAGCCCCGCCCACGCGTGCTGCACGTAGTCGATGCGAATCGTGGGCGAGCCCATGTGCTCGCTGAAGCCCCCGACGACCGGGTGCGGGCCCTCGCAGGCAAAGCATGCCACCTCGTCCCACTGATGGTGCAGTAGAAACTCGAGTGCACGCCTCAGCGGCGCCTCAATGTCCGCCGCGTCTTCGCCTCGCGCCTTCGAGATCGCAAGCGCAGCCGAGCCCGCCTCGCCAAATCCAGCGGACCCGGTGTTGTGCGGGAGCAGGACGTTGCCGTAGCCGTATCCGCCCACGAGGTCGGGGTCGACGGCGTCCTCCTCACTGAGGATCAGCCGCGCCTTGTAGCGGACGTAGTCGAGGCAGAACTTCTCGTACCCGTCGTGGCGGTGGTGGCCCAGGGCAGCACGCGCCGCCAAGCAGTTCCAGTTCTCCTCCATGAAGAAGAAGTCCCGCACAAAACCGCTCCAGTAGTCCTGCGAGATGTAGTCCATCGCGCGCTCGACGGCCTCGTGCACGACCGCAGCGTCGGTGAACAGTTCGGGGTTCTCCGCGCTGGCTTCCTCCAACAGCACCAGCGCGAAGACCGCCTGGCCAACGGCGTACAGAGGGTCAGGGCCGGGGATCGGCTCGCCGTTCTCGAAGTCGTACGCCGGGTGGAACGAGCCGTTCTCCCGCTGCATGGACAGCAGGAACTTGGTGATCCGATCGATGGTCCCATCGAACCGCTTGCCCACGCGATCCCGACAGCTCAGAAACGCAATGGCAGCCAACGCGGTGTCCCCCAGCGGCACACGCTTGGCCGGCTTGGTCCTGGGGTACTTCAACATCGACATGTCGCCGTGCAGTCGTTCGGTCGACTGCATCATCGCCAACGCCTTGCGCGCGACGGCCCGCCCCCGAGCATCGTGCTGCGACAGCTCGCAGACGACCAGCGTCGTGCCGGCTTGCCGCGCCAGCGCAAAACCGCGATACGAGACCAGACCAGAGAACGGATTGAGCTTGTACTCGAACCGACCGTCGGTCCCAATCGCGGAGTGGATGTAGGCTTCGGCCCCGGTGACGGCGGTTTGCAGTCCTTGAGAAGAGAGCTCAGCCCGCTCCCCTCGCATCCGACGGAGCGCATGGACCTTGCCGTGGTCGTCCGACACAAAGCTGCGCGTCTCGATCCGAGTCAGGCCCTCGACACCGCTCGGGATCGGTCCGGTAGCATCAGCGGGCGCCAATGCCTTGCGAAGCGCGACCGGGTTGAAGCCAAAGCGAAGGTCGGGGATGACGGGAATCGGAGTGTTGGTGTTGAACGCGTCGAGAGCCAGCATCTGCCACGGCATCAAGCAGCGGCTCCCCTCGCACACACCATCGAGGCCGGGCCGCAGAAGCATGCTGTCGACGACGGGCACAACATGCTGCAGCGGTTGCGCGCCGGTGAGCACGTCCACCTTGACGCGTCCGCCGAGCGAAGCCATGAGCAGCGCGTCCCCCATCTGCTCGAACGGCTCCACGCCATCGCCCTGAAAGCAGCGAGAGATCGGTGTGGGCCGACCCGCCTCGTTGGCCTCGAGAAACGTCGCAACCACGGTGGTGAACGCGGGGTCCGGGGCCTTTGGGCACTTTGCAGGCCTTGACGTGCTCAGAGACGGCGCTCGCTCCGGCACTGCGGGCATCACCGGGATGTGGTCTTCGACCAGTGATGCGATGTTGGCCGCAACCTCGGGCTGCACGATCGACTCGGCGGCAGCGGCGTCTCGACTTCGAACCAGACCCACAGCCGCGAGCAGCAGCAGCACGGCCGCCGATCCTTTGGCGACCTTTCCTGGCCGCAGACCTCCGGTCACCGCAAAGCCCCACGCGGTCAGCGGCACGGTGAGTCCAGCCACGATGAGCCACACCAGCCCCAGGGATACGGCGACCCCCTTGCCGAGCCCACCGTAGAGCTCGGCGACGTAGCTGGAGGTTCGCACCAAGTTCCAGGTCACGTACGCGAGGTAGAGCATCGCGCCCATGCCCTGCACCCGCCACATCTTGGCCCGAAGGGGACTACCGAACACGGCTGCCAGTGCGCAGCCCAGGTGCACGAGACCCAACCCGGTGGTCATCACCGCGAACAGAGTCCAGTGCTCAGACCACGGAAGTGCTCCGGCCGCCCACAAGCATACGGCCGCGACGAAGGAAGACAGCAGCGCGAGCCACCATCTAGGCAAAGCGCTGGGCAAAGCGCTGGGCAAGGGACGCTCGGAGTCGGTCATCGGGCGTGCTGAATCTGCATGCGCCAGTCGACGCCGACAACCTCGAAAGGCTTCATCATTTGCCACTCGTTGTCGCCCTGCAGCGGCTCGCTCGAGATGAGGAGGTGCTTGACGAAGCCCTGCTCGGTGGGTGCTTCACAAGCGCTCCCAAAGCTCGGGCACACATCACGATCGGGACACTGACGCTTGTAGGTACTGTAGTAGAGCGTTTTGCCCCCCTGATGGGCGAGCATCGTGGTCCCGTTGGTGATCACGAACGACAGGAAGTTCTCGGAGGGTGGGCCCGCATCGTCGAGGCACAGCTCACCGGCCACGGAGACGATTTCTTCCACGGTGGCCCGGGCCGCGGCGACGAGATCGTCCAGCCCATACCCGGCTTGGGTCAGGGGACAGCGCTGCGCCATGTGCCCCAACAGGAGGTAGAAGAAAAGCTCGCTGTCCGTGTCGCCCAAGATGTAGCGGCGCAACACCGGAGGGACCCTGTCGAGCAGCTCCTCCCGCCGCTCGCCAAAGCCGGAGATGTTTCCGTTGTGCACGAACACCCAGTGACCGAACTGGAACGGGTGCGTGTTGAGGATCGTGTGCTCGCCTTGGGTCGCCTTGCGCAGGTGTGCGAGCACCGTCTCCGACGCGACGATTCCCGAGACGCGGCGGAACAGATGGTCGACGTGGGCCGACGACACGCTCTTGATCACGTGCGGCGCCCCGCCGTTGTAGTAGGCCACCCCCCATCCATCGGGGTGCCGGCCACCCTGCTGCATCAGCGCATTGTCAGCGCTGACCAAGCTCCGGTGGACCTGGCTCTGGATGACTGAGCGAAAGCCGAAGATCCGACACATCGAGGACGACGCTATCGCCGTTACCCCTGTCGAGCAACGGCTGGCAGGCCCGTCGCGGAGATTACCTTGTGGCGCCATACACCAACCCCCCTGCTCGCAGTCTCCGACTGCGCCTCCCGCCGCAAACCTCCGCGACATGGTGACCTCAAGCACGCAACAGACACGCGAGGAGTCCCTGCTGCGACAAGACGCTCACAGGGACAGTGGGAGTCATCGATGAAGCCCGACACCTGCTCAGACGACTCCCCTCTTCCCCAACTGACCCAGGACCCGCCTCGTCGCTGCGGGCGCAATCAAAGGTCAACGGCTCATGCTGCGGGCCCCACCGAGTCCCCCGGCTGTCCTCAAGAACAATCCGCGGTTGATTCGCGATCTCCGTTCGGGTAGCCATCATTCATGACGCGACCGGAAGTTGCCCGTAGTGCCTCGATTGTTGTGGTTCTGAGCCTGACCGGGTGTTTCACGCCGAATCAGATGAGCGCGGACCAGACCGGCTCATCGGTCGGAACATCAGCGTCCTCTGGCACGACACAACCCGGGACCACGATTGACCCGGCAGTGGACACTGACCCGTCGACGTCCCCTGCGGGAAGCACGACTTCGACCGACGAAAGCACCACAGGCTCAGACACCACGGGCTCAGACACCACAGGCTCAGACACGACCGGAGCAGCTAGCAAGACCGAAGGAGGAGAATCGACCGGGTCGAGCGATTGTAGAGCGGGGACCGCGTGCGTGCCGGCAGCGCCTGCCGATTGGCAGGGACCCGGACGACTGTTTCCAGCGGAAGGCGGGCAGGACTCGCCCCCTAATTGTAGCACTGACGAGTATCCACTGCTCGGTACGTCGGGGTGGGAGTCATTTGACGAGGGGTCGGCGAGCTGCGACTGCGACTGCGCGACGCCGTTCGGACTATCGTGCAATTTCAGCCTCGGTTTCGGATTCGACGAAGTCTGCGGTGATCTCGACGGGGGGTTCTCTGGACTGGCTGCGGCCGAGTGTCAGCTCGCCGGGTTCGGCCAAGGCCAGTCCTATCAGTCAGCAAGTGTGACCACGAGCTACGTGAACGACGGCGCAGGTTGCACCCCAATAGCGTCTGAGGTTCTTCCGGATGTGCAATCCGAGGACGCTAGCAGCCTTTGCATGCCGCGAGCATTTGGCGAGACCTGCGCGGGTCGGGCGGCTCATGCCTCCCAACCGAAACTGATGCGCGTCACTGCATCTACCGAGAGGGCGACCACACTTGCCCTGGCGGAACCGACTTCGTGGACCGTATAGTGGTCTACGACGGAGCGACGGATAGTCGTTCGTGCTCGACCTGTTCCTGTGGCGACATCGAGGGAACGTGTGACACGAGTATCCGGTGGTATCAACTCGACGACTGCACCGGTCCAAGCATAACTGTGGAAGGGCCCGACCTCCCTTTCCAAGCCGGGGAAGTGTGTTCCAGCTTCGCGACGGACTACAATTCGGTTCGATTCAACGTCCTCGGCGCAGGCGACCTCGGCTGTCCGAGCACCGGCGGTGAGTTGAACGGTGCTGTCGTTCTGGGAGAGCCAACGACTCTGTGTTGTTCCGAGTTCTAGCGGGGCACGGCCGTCAGCCGTGCGGCCGCTTGGTGATAAGGTCGGCGGCGCACAGCTACGCCTGCAACCTCGCTCTTACCTAGCCAGGCGCGACATACCCCTCCAGCTCCGCCGCGCCGCGAGGGGCAAGCTTGAAATTTCCAAAGCTGTAGTTCAAGACTCCGACGAATCCCGTGAAGGAGGCCCCCTCCCCGAACGCCGGAAATTCTCCAGCGTTGTTGAAGATGTCGTAGAGGAAGTTGTCGATTAGAAGAGTGCCTGCTTCCGATTGCGCCCCGAACTCCCCAAACTCCCCAAACTCCAGCTTCCCGAAAGGAACAGCGCTGTAGCCACCGGCCGTGACACTGACAAGGACACTTTCCCATTCCTCCGCGGTCACCGGATCGAGCAGCAGCTCGAAGTCCACAACCTCGGGAGCGAGCGACATCGCAACGCCTGTCGCTTCAAGCATTCCAACACCGTCTACCACGACGAGAGTCGTGAGGTCTTCCAGGCCGAAGCTACCCACGTTCTCACTCGTCTCCCCCGTCAGGTCGACGATATCGCCGACGGCGAACGTACTGAGATCGAGTTCTCCAGTATCGACATAGACCCCGCTGTACTCGCCGCCGTCGACCTCTTGCACGGTCACGCCCACCCCCTCTCGAAGGCCGGTGATCACGACGCCTTCGATCGTCACGGTCTCGCCTTCAGCGACGGTGCCGTCCTGAACGTCGTAGATCGTCGTGCCCCCGACTCCGCCTGTCGTCGTGGAGCCCGTCTCGCCTTGCGTCGGGTCGGTCGTGGAATCGGTCTCTCCCTGCGTCGGATCGGTCGTCGTGGAGTCCGTCTCCCCTTGCGTCGGGTCCGTCGTCGTGGGCTCCGTGTCCCCCTCGGTCGCATCCGTCGTGGCCGGGTCGGTCGTGGGCGTGGTCGCCGAGATCGACACGGAGACGGACACGTTCGTGGGGTCGTTCCCGGATGTGCTGCCGCCGGAGGTGGAGTTCGAACCCGACGTGCTTTCGTCGGACCCGCTGTCGCAGGCGGTCAGGACAAGGCAGGCGGAGAGTAGGACGCAAGAGCAACGCAAGTTCATGGCAACCTCGAAAGAGGCCGGAACGTAGCAGGCTTCCCGCCGCCGATGAGCCCGAGGACGGACGGCACGGGTGACTGACCGTGACCTCGGTCTCAAGCACGCGTCGTCGGTGCTCAGAATCGCCCGGAGAAGACAAGACCGCCGCTGCCGGGCGCCGTCCATACCGACGCCGTTGCCGACGCTTTGTTCTTCTTGGCAACCAGCACGTAGCGGATCACGCCCGCGACGAGCAGCGCGCCGCCAACCGAAAGCACTCCGGCGCCCGCGTTTCGCTGCGTGAGCGCAGTATCGCTTTGCGAGTTGTAGTCGGCCAACGAGGGCGCATCCGAAGCACCCTTGGCGTTGCCGCTGGCGACGATCAACAGCGCAGCGCCAGCGCCCACGCCCACGACCCCAAGCCCCGTCAGGACTCCCCCCGCGGGGTCCTTGTACCACTCCTTCACTTTGGGCTGCTTGTCGGTCTTGGTGACCGGCACCGGGTCAGGTTCTGGCTCCGGCTCCGTGAACTCTTCCTCGAGAGGATCGTCCTCGGCCACAGGAACAAACTCCTCTTCGGCCGGCATTTCTTCCTCGCACAGCGCCATGTTTTTGCGCGCCGAGTCAGCCATCCGTCCCTCGGGGATTTCCTCGAGCAGTCGACTATAGAGGTCGATCGCGGCGCGACAGTTGCCCAGCTCTCGCTCGGCCTGCGCCCAAGGGAACAACAGCTCCGGGACGGGCTCGATGAGATACGCCTTCTCGATCAGCCTCGCTGCCTCTCCGAAGTTTCCTTCAGAGAAGAGGATCTGGGCTTCGGACACGAGCGTCTGTGCCTCGGGGTCGGAGAGCAGATCGTCAGGACCCGCCGCGGTCATGACCATGGACGACAGAACGGCGGAGAACACCACGGAGAGAACGGGGGGGACAAACATGCTTGAAATCCCTGAAGGTCAGTTGCCCCAGAAACCATCCGGGTCGGATCCGCCGTCCCCTGTGGGTTTCTTCTTGGGCTTGGAGGTCTTGGGCTTCGGCTTGGATTTCGAAGTCTTGGGCTTCGACGTCTTGGGCCGGGTTGTCTTGGGCCGAGCGGATGTGGCCTCGGGCTCGTCGATGAGCTCGATGACCTCTTCGGATTGAGCCTCGGGCTCCGGGTCCGCCTCAGGGACGGGCTCAACGGGATCGGCGAGCGGCGCATCTTCAGGCGACGGCGTATCCTCAGCCGACGGCGTGTTCTCGACCGGCGGGGCGTCGACGTCCGCCGGTGCCACGGGTGTAGCTTCGGCGACCGCCGGCGGCGCATCGGATGACTCCGGCCGCGGCACCTCGGCCTCCTCGACCGCCGACGCCTTGGCGGTTTCGGTCTCCGCCCCGCCGGTCTTCTTATAGATGACCAATCCGGTGACCGAGACGACCGCGATCGCGGCGACAATGCCGAGCCCCATCGCGACCCCTTTGAGCGTGCCTCCATCGTTGGCAGCTCCAGCTGAAGTCCGTTGTCCCGACCCGGTCCCCGCCGAAGAGGACCCAGGACGAGCGGACGGAGGCATGAGTCCCGAGGTCGCACTCGACGGCATCGGGTAGCTGCCCACACCGGAGTGCGGCGTCATGTCGGGGCGGCTCACCACGTCACCGGGCCGGGAGCCCAGGCCCGCCCCAGAATCGGCGATCGTCGGTCGTGCCCCGCCTCCACCGGTCACCCCGTCGCCTTGAAGTGCTCCCCACGGGAACGGCTGCGGCTTGAACACACGGTGCATCCAACGAGCGAGCGAAGAGGCGCTGGCGTCGAGCCTCGCTTCGCGAACGAAGACCTCGAGCTCGTGCTGCATCTCCAGACACGTGGGGAACCGCTGGGTGATATCGGTCGAGAGCGCCCGCATCACAATGCGCTCGAGAGGCTTGGGATAGTTCGCCCGTCGGGTGGAGGGCAGCGGGATGTCGCCGGTGACGATCCGGTTCATCACGCCGAATTCGTTGTCCCCATCGAACAGACGGCTACCCGTCGAGAGTTCGTACAAGCAGATGCCCAGCGCGAAAACGTCGCTGCGCCGGTCGACCCGTGCCGCCTTGCACTGCTCGGGGGACATGTACGGCACCTTGCCTTTGCGGATGCCCGCCTGAGTGACGTCGGTGCGGTTGGTGACCTTGGCGATGCCGAAGTCGGCGACCTTCGGGCACCCGTCATAGGTGACCATCAGGTTGGTGGGCGAGACGTCGCGGTGCACGATGCCCAACGGCTTGCCGTCCATCCCCACCCGCTCGTGCGCATAGTGGAGTCCGGCTGCAGCGCCGATGATGATCGAGATCGCGTGCTCGATCGGCAGCTCTTCGCGACGCTTCCGCGCAGCCCGCGAGATCGCATAGGCGTTCTCGCCGTAGACGAGCTCCATCGTGAAGAAGAAATTCGTCCCTTCCTTCCCCAGATCGAACACCTGGACGATGTTGGGATGCTGAAGAAGGGCAGCGAGGCGTGCCTCCGCCAGGAACATCTGTACGAAGTGCCCGTCGGCGGCCAGGTGCGGAAGAATCCGCTTGAGCACCAGAAGCTTCTCGAAGCCCTCGAACCCGCTGGCCCGCGCGAGGTGGACTTCGGCCATCCCCCCGGCGCCCAGCCTGCGAAGCAGCTCGTAGCGACCGATTCGGCTCGGACTCTCCCCCGGCGTGGGGGGAGGTGGGGGACCTGCCGAGGCGGCAGGATGGGCACCGCCTGTTCCTCGGTTCATCGTCCAACCATGCTAGCGCGCCCACCCGACCGGCCACAAGCGCGCGACCGAATGCGTCAATTGCAGGCCACGTGGTAGTGTCCCGGCGTCGCGCAGGTCCTACACCGTGCGCGCCCTTAGCACGATGCAGGCGTCTGGACGGATCGCACTCTCGCTGGGCTTCACCGCAGGTTTGGTGAGCGGATGCCTGAACATTGGCGCCTACAACTGCTCCGACAGCACCCAATGTCGTCGGGGCAGTGAGCCCGGCTTCTGTCAGCCGACAGGCTATTGCAGCTACGCGGATCCGATCTGCGCGACCGGCTTTCGCTACGGCGAAGAGGCCGATGCGGGCCTCGCGGGCGAGTGCGTGGAGGCTCCGGGGGCCACAGACACCGACACCGACTCCACCACAGTCGATCCCTCGACCACGTCCGGATCGGGGAGCTCGTCGGATACCGAGACTCCCACGACGATCGACCCGTCGACGACCAACCCGACTGCAACCGATACCGATTCGACGGGGTCCGAGACCGGCGACACCTGCGGCAGCCTCGACCAGCCTTGCTGTGACGATGCCTGCGACGACGGGCTCACCTGCTATGGCGGTACCTGCGGATGCGTCGCGGAGATGGCCGCGGGCGGGAGCCACACCTGCATCACCCGCACCGACGGCTCCGTGCTTTGTTGGGGCTCGAACGACACCGGACAGCTGGGCGTTCCCGCCGTGGTGTCGTCGGCCCTCCCGGTCCTGACCGCCGAAACCCTGTTGGGCGGCGACGGACTTGGCGCGACGCAGATCGATGCGTCGTCGGGCCACACCTGCGCCCTGCGTGAAGACGGAAACGCGGTGTGCTGGGGAGAGAACGTCACCGGCGCGTCCGTGCCCGGCATCCCCTCCCCAACCACCGCCGTCCCCACCCTGGTCAACCTCGCGACGAACTGGGTTCAGCCCGCGCTGGGTACGGGCTTCACCTGCATCGCGCAGGACGCCGACTTCCTCGCCACCTGCTTCGGCACCAACACCCGAGGGCAGCTCACGGGCGCCGTGACCCCGGGTCCCGTCAACGTCGAGGCGCTGTTCAACTTCGCGGAGATCGATGGCGCGGCCAACCATGTCTGCGGACGCACCGCGACCGGCGAGATGTACTGCTGGGGCGAGAACGCGGACGGCCAACTCGGCGTCAACCCGGCCACCGTTCCCTTCTCGGCCACCGTCCGACAGATCCTCGTCCCCCCCGTCGGTGACATCGCGGCGGGCGACAACTTCAGCTGTGCCCGAGTCAGCGACCAGGTCAACTGCTGGGGAGACAACGCGCTTGGTCAGCTTGGAGACGGCATGGGTGTCGACTCGATCACGCCGGTCGTCGTACTTCTCCCCGCTTCGCCGATCGTCGATCTCTCCGCGCACGGCAATGTCGCGTGCGCCCAACTCGGTACGGGCGAGGTCTACTGCTGGGGTGACAACACCGGCAACAAGCTTCAGTTCGTGGGCGAGACCAAGAACGACCTGTTCGCAACAACGCCGGTGATCTTGGACCTGCTCGACGAAGCGAGCATGCCGATCACCATCGACGAGGTTGTGTTCGGGAGCGGCCACGCCTGCGTGCTGTCCGACACCCACGAGCTGTTCTGCTGGGGCCTCAACGCCCAGGGCCAGGTCGGCAACGGGATTCCCAACGCCCAGGTGCTGACCCCGACGCGCATCGACATCACCTGCGAGTGAACGGCGGCGGGGCCTCGAGGCTCCATCTTCGTGATGCCGAACGCAAAACGCCGCCGCAGGGTCATCGGACCCGGACGGCGGCGAAGCGAGTCTCGCGATGGTCTAGATCTCGGTGCTCATCGCAAGCGCCTGAACAGCATAGGCTGCGTGCCAGGGGTCGATGGTCTCCCCAGCATCGGTGCGCTGGGCCATACGGTCGAGCCCAGCCTCAACGTGTTGGACATACTTCGAGCGGTAGCGGACATCCGCGGTCGCTTCGTAGACGCGCCACAGCGCAACGGCGCGGCTGAAGTTGAGCGCCTCGTGGGTCGCCAGGCGGGACAGGGTAAGCGGCTCGAGCTCCGTCTGCTGCGACAGGAAGGTGTCGAGCCAGGGGTTCGAGCGCTCGGCGGGTAGCACCGACAGCACGGCGCTGGCGCGTTGCAGGCACGGCGGCAGGAACTCGAAGTTCTCGGGCTCACCGTCGACCGTCTGCGGGCACCAGGAGTCCATGTCCTTCGCGACGAACCGGGTCTCGGTCAGGGTGCGAAGACGGCCACGGAGTTCGTCGTCGGCGTTGAGCTCGGCCCAATCCCACAGGCGCTCCAGCACGACGGCCGCGTTTTCCTCGTTGCCGAACATCGTACGCTGCGCGAACGAGTAGTCGTCCGCTTCGCTCAGCCAGGTCTCCAAGGACGCGGCGACATCACCGGCGGCCGCATGCAGGTCGGTGCGACGCTTGGTGGTCTCCCGCTCGGTCGCGAGGGCCAGGAAGTACGACTGCCCGTAGACGCTGAGGCGATCGAGCCGCGACACGGCCTTGGAGGTGATCGATGCGTCGGCGGCATCGAGGTAGGTGGGATCGTGCGTGACCCGGTACAAGGTGCTGAGGCCATACGCGACCTCGAAGGTCTCGCGCCGGGTGACACACTCGGGGCCTTGCTCCTTGGCCGACGCGTTGGCGCAGGCGAGGAGAGGCTCACCGACCTGGGTCAAACGCGCATCGCGCTGGTCGCGGAAGGCGAGCCAGGCAGCGTCGATCCCGGATTGGGCTTTGACGGCGGCGACCGTCGGCTCGATGACGACGGCTTGGATTTCGGCAGTCTCAGCGGTCGGCGCGGGAGCGGTGGGGGCCACCTTCGCGGTGCCAGCACAGCCCGCAAGGGCAGTTACGGCAAAGCTCATCGCGAGTGTGGTTTGAGTCCATCGGGTCATCGGTCGGCTTCCTGTGTGGTCGTGTCCTACACTTCGGCAGGCGGGGGGTGTGTAGATCCGGCCTGCGCAGAGGGCAACCCAAGACACACGTTTTTCGGTGTACCGAGGTGTGAGTGATCCCCCGGCATGTGGTTTACGGCGTTCCGTACTGTAAGGATCGGCCGCCATCGCGACGTTCCGGACGTGAACCGATGTCGATCCTTCGCGTTGTCCCCGTCATCCTGCTCGCATTCGGGCTCGCGGCCTGTGCCTCGAGGGCGCGCGTGCAACGCGCCCCATCTCCCCATTTAGGCACCCGCGGATCTAATGCCCGGGATGCGCGTCGGGGACCCTCCCCATCGGCGGCCGCCGAGCCGGCATACGACGTCGGCCCGCGGGACTACGAAACCGACGACGACCGAGACGGCCTCGGCACCCTCTATGGAGAGCGCCGCCGTAGCGGAAGCTACGAGACCCGGTTTGAACGCGCGACCAGCCGCCCCGAAACCATCTTCAGCCTCTGGTACGACGACTTTGACGGCGTCTCGGCGTCCAGCAACTCCCCCTGGCGCGAATCGACGCTGTACGACGCGGCCCGGGACATCTCCGTCTCGCTCGTCGACAGCCGAGGACGAGTGCTCGATGCACTGGATGTTGGGCACCAGCGATACGCGATTGGAGCGCCCGGGCAGCGCTACGAGATCGAAGTCCGCAACCACTCTGGACGGCGCTATGAGGTCGTCGCTTCGGTGGACGGACTCGACGTCATCGATGGCGGACACGCCTCAACCCGCAAACGCGGCTACATCGTCGAACCGCACGACACGGTGGTGATCGAGGGGTGGCGCACGCACGAGGACGAAGTCGCGGCCTTCCGTTTTGGACGGACGCGGGACAGCTACGCCGCACGCCGAGGAGCGCCTGGTGACGTCGGAGTCATCGGCATCGCCCTCTTCTGTGAACGTGCCCCGCGCTGGACACCCGACCGAGACCGTCGCCGCCACGCCCGACCCTTCGACGACCGGTTCGCGCCGCCGCCGACTTGGTGAGCCCAGCCCCCATCCGACCTGCTACCATCCGCCCCGGTGTCGGCATCCCAGGCGATCACTCGTGGGCTCGAGGTTAAAGTTGAGTCTCGGTATATCCCTGAGCAATCGAGTCCGGGGGATGGCGCGTGGTTCTTCGCTTACACCGTCTCGTTGCACAACGCGGGTGCAGAGACCATGCAGCTGATCAGTCGCCATTGGGTCATCACCGATGCGGACGGACATGTGGAAGAAGTCCGGGGACCCGGAGTCGTCGGTGCGCAACCCGTCCTTCGGCCCGGGGAGCGATTCCAATACTCGTCCGCATGCCCCCTCCCAACGGCGTTCGGCACGATGCACGGCTCGTATCAAATGGTCACCGAAGACGGTGAAGAGTTCGACGCTGAAGTGGCCGCGTTCAGTCTCAGCACCCCATACGCACTGAACTAGGACCTCATGCCTGAAGTCCGTGCCGGGTTTCTGCGGGCCCCCCTTTGGGTGTGGGGGCCCTCCGAACCCCTCGGTTGGTCAGGCCTGCGTTCGGTACTTTCCGTCTTTCCCGCTACGCACCCCTCCGGGACGCTTCGCTCTCTTGCTCCGAACCCCTCGGAAACCCGGAACGAACTTCAGAACTGACGTACTCGTCCCTCACGGGTCGGGTCCCGTGCCGGGTGCCCTTCGAACGCCTCGCGACCGCTACGTTCGTGCACTTGCCAGTACCCGGGACAGATTGAGGAACTGCGGTGCTCGCCCCGTAGGGCCCGCGCTGGACCCTCGAGCGATCCCGTACAGCCTTGCCGGCTCGCCACAAACACGCGAGTCTGGGGGTCGGCGCGCGAGACTCTTGGCGGGATTAAAGCCATCAGCGGACGGTAGAACGGGCAAGCGGAGCAGCACCGAGGCGGTCGCTCGCACGCGCACTGAAACAAACGTGCTCGACGGTGCCCAGCTCCGCGACGAGGAGACCCGCGGTTCGGAGGCCATTCCGACGCGGCTGGGTCGATTCACGATTCTGTCACGACTCGGCCGGGGCGCGGTCGGGGAGGTCTTCGAGGCCGAACCGCCAGAGCCATCCGCCTCCCCGGTCGCGATCAAGGCGATCCGCGGGATGAGTCCCGACGCCCTGTACCGCTTCAAACGAGAGTTCCGTGCGCTGGCCGATGTTCGACACCGGAACGTCATCCGGTTGCACGAGCTGATGCTTCAGGGAGAGCGGCTGTTCTTCTCGATGGAGCTCGTTCGCGGCAAGGGGTTCACCCAAGCGCTGTGCGGACCCCCAAAAGATGGCACCCGCACCGTCCACGACCCGGCGCGGGACTACGACCGGGTCCGTGAAGCCATGCGGCAACTTGCCGAAGGCGTGCAGGCCATCCACGACGCGGGCTTCCTCCACCGCGACCTCAAGCCATCCAACGTATTGATGGAGGAGTCGGGGCGTGTGGTCATCCTCGACTTCGGGCTCGTCCGCGGCATCGACAGCGACGATGCGGTCGGGGTGACGGCCGATGGCGCGGTGTTGGGTACGCCGTTGTTCATGTCGCCCGAGCAGGCCTACGGTGGTGAGGTCGGGCCCGCGAGTGATTGGTACTCCGTCGGTGAAATGCTCTACCAGCTCCTCACCGGAGCCCCGCCATACACCGGCCTTGGACTCCTCGCGCTCCTGGCCGCCAAGAAGGACGAAGTCCCGAAGCTCCCCTCCGCGAAGGTGACGGGCGTGCCTCCGGACCTTCAGTCGCTCTGCATGGACCTGCTGGCGCGGGATCCAAGCAAGCGACCCAGTGGCGACGAGATCTTGGCCCGGCTGGGCAGTCGCGAACGAGCCGAGACACTCGAGGAGCGCAGCAACGCCAACCTCTTCCTGGGTCGAGAGAACGAGCTCCGCGGGCTGCACAGGGCGTTTGCAGCCTCCCGGAACGGGCGCCCGGTCGTCATCACACTCGAGGGAGTCTCAGGAATCGGCAAGAGCGCTCTGGTCGAGCAGTTTCTCAGAAGAGTCGGCCGCAACCGTGGCGCGCTGGTCCTCTCCGGGAAGTGCTCGGAGCGAGAATCGATCCCGTACAAGGCGCTCGATTCCGTGATGGACATGGTCAGCGCATTCTTGCGTGCCGTTCCGACATCGACCGAGGCCCAGGCGCTTCTGCCCCGCAACATCTCGGCGCTGGCTCGGTTGTTCCCGGTGCTGCTCAGCGTGCCCGCGGTCGCGGTCGCCCCGCTTCACGTGCTTCCCAACGTGATGCCCCAGGAGGCCCGGCGCCGCGGCATCGAATCCCTGCGTGAGCTGCTCGGTCGTATCGCCGACAGGCGACCGCTCGTCGTCTACATCGATGACCTGCAGTGGTCCGACCTGGACAGCCTCGTCGTGCTGGAGTCCATACTGCATCACGTCGACGCCCCGCCGATGATGCTCGTGTGTAGCTTTCGCGAGGCTGCGCCGGAGCGCACGCAGATTCTGGGTCGCTTCCTCGCCGACCTCCACGCCATCGAGCCGGCCATCGACCTCCGGGCAATGCGGCTGGGGCCGATGGGCCTCGAGGAGACCAAGGGCCTCGCGCTTCGCATGCTCGGCGAAGACTCCCCCGTCCACCAGACACTTGCCTCCGAGGTCGCTCGGGAGGCAGAGGGCTCCCCCTTCTTCGTTGCACAGCTGGTCCGGCACGCCCAGCGGACCCACCGTGGTGAGGACCTCTCCGCGACAGACTCTGCTGTCAGCCTGGACGATGTCATTCGCCATCGCCTCGAGCTGCTGTCCCCCGCCGCGCGCCGCATGCTCGCCGTCGTCTCCGTTGCCGGAGGACGCATGCCACTGGATCTCGTCACGCGCCTCGCTCAGATCGAGGAGTCGAGTCAGGACGTCCTCGCAGACCTGCGTGCCGAGACTCTCGTGCGCACCGATCGTCCCGGCAACACCAGCATCGTCGAGATCTATCACGACCGCATTCGGGAGACCGTCCTGCGCGGCCTCGATGCTCGCCATGCCCGGGACCTTCACCTGCGGATCGCACACGCGCTGGCCGAGGGTCACGAGCCGGATGCAGCTGCACTGAGCCACCACTTTCGTCGCGGCGGAGCACCGGCTCTCGCGTCCACGCACACCATCGCGGCCGCCGACCAAGCCGCCGAAGCCCTGGCCTTCGACCGGGCGGCGGAGCTGTATCAAGCGGCACTCGACATCGGAGTGGTGCCCGACGACGAACGCGGAGACCTCGAGGCTCGGTACGCGCGGGCGCTTGCAAGCGCCGGTCGTCAGTACGAAGCGGCGAAAGTTTTTCTCTCCGCCGCGGACCAGCTCACCGAGGACCGGCGCCCACCACTGCTTCAGGCGGCGGCAGAGCTTCTGCTCACCAGCGGTCACTCCCGAGAGGGCCGCGTCGTCCTCAAGGAAGTCCTCGGAGCCCACGATGTGGTGCTTCCCCAAACCCGCGGACACGCGATTCGGTCCGTGCTGTGGCACCGCGCCGCACTCTCGATCAAGTCCTTCAAGGTCGACGCGAAGCCTGCGGATGCCATCGACCCCGAGCTGCGATCCAAGATGGACGCGCTGTGGACGGCCGCGCGAGGGCTCATCTACACCGACGGACTGCTCGGTGCGGGCTTCCACGCCCAGCATCTTCGCTGGTCCCTCAAGACCGGTGACCCGACGCAGCTCGCCCGCTCGTTGGGCTTCGAGGCTCACCTCACCGCATCGATGAAGCCGGTCGCCAAGCGAGAGCGCTGCTTCGACCTGTTGGACCACGCCGACAAGCTTGCTGAGGCGGCAGCCAGCCCGTACGCGCGTGGAATGGTCTTGCAGGCCCGGGGACACGTGCACCTGTTCCTCGGCGAGTGGGAACAAGCCCTTCGAACGCTGGACGAGGCCAAGACCACGTTTATCGAGCAGACCACGGGGACCGCCCCCGAGGTTGGCTTCTGCGAGAGCCATGCTGCTCTGTGCATTCAGTTCATGGGCCGAGCCCAAGAGCTGGCCCCCCGGGCGCACGAGCTGCTTCGCAACTCCGTCCAGCTTGCGCACACATACTCTCAAGGATTCGCTCGCGGACTCCTGGGTCACCTCGTGTACCTCGCTGCCGACCGCGTCGACGAGGCGGAGGAGCAGCTCTCGCTGTACCGCGAAGAGGCGCCTTGGGGGTTCCAGGCGCACATCCAAAACTACGTCTCGCAGACCACGGCACTGCTTCGCTACCAAGGGAACGTCGAGGCAGCATGGCGGCTCGTCGAGGCTCGCCGTCCAGAGATCGAAGCGTTCGACATTCTTCGCTCCCCGTTCTCGCGCGCCGAGCATCAGTTCTGGCTCTCACAAAACGCCCTCGCGATGGCGCTTCGCAAGCGCTCCGAGACGCCCGAGTTCCTCAAGCTCGCGGCGGAGCACGGGCGCAAGATGGTGTCCTCGTTGCCGACGCGTCACCAGCACGCCTATGGGCACCTCACCCTCGGCAACGTCTACGAACAGCAAGGCGATGCCGAGGCCGCATCCGAGCACTTCCGACAGGCCGTAGACGGCTTCGATGCGCATCAGATGGGTAGTTTTTCCGCGGTGTCGCGGACGCGGCTCGCCCACCTGGTCGGCGGAAGTGAAGGCGATGAGCTTCGAGCCCACGCACGCGACTACATCGACACCGAGTCGATCGTCGCGCCGCAGCGGCTCTTCGAGATGATCTCACCGGGCTGTGCGGAGACGCTGGCCTGACGCAGGAGCACCATGACCCACCGCCCGACCCGAAGCCCCGCATCCGACCTTGAACGCGCAGCACACAGCATCGCAAAGGGCCGGAGCCCGGAAGCGCTTCGGGAGCTGGCCCGCAACGCCGGACTCACCGATGCCCATGTCAGCCGCGGCGAGGGCTCTCCATCGGACGGCGTGGGTACGATCGACTCGCGCATCGTCGTCCTCGGACTTCCCCGCGAAGACGTCGAGAAGCTGCTGCCTTTGGGCCTCGAGCTCGCCCCGCAGACGCTGACGTTCCCGGACAAGCACCCGGTGTTCGTCATGTTCTCGCATGACCACTTCGAAGCGTGGTTCGGCGACATGGACTACAACGAGCTGATGGTGGCGGTGCCGTACGTGCAACGCACCGCCCTTCATGTGGCCAACCGCGGGCCCTTCATCTACATGCCGCGGCTGTACCTCGACGAAGCGCTCCCTCAGCGGTTGGGCAACCTTCTGTATGGCTTCGAGAAGCAGCTGGGCAAGATCGTCAATGGCACCGACAGCTACACCGTCCACAGCCACGATGACGAACAGCTGATTGCAAACGCGACGTTTGCCGAGGCCGGCTCGCCGCAGCCCCCATCCTCGGTCCCGCTGTTTCAGTCGGTTCGAAAGCTGTTCGACATGCCGATGATCTCGCAGGCGCTGCGAATTGTGGATGAGGATGCGTTCGAGGAACGGGACTTCGTCAGCCCATTCTTGTCGTGCACCCTCTCCTACGACTTCGGCGACGCAACCGCCACGGTCCAGCCGCTCACCGCAACCGTTGAGTTCACCGGCGCGCTCACCCCACCAGGCCTTCCCGCTGGCCCCATCGCGGTGCCAAGCATCGAGGCAGAGGTCCTCGGGGCGTTCAGGCTGAAGTGCAACCAGGTCGTTTCGCTGCCCGGGTCGTGCATGGAGACGTGGTTCGAGCCGCCCTCCCTACCCCGCAAGGAGAAGGTCGTGATCCTCGGCGGTGGCCCGTCGGCACTCGCCGCTGCGTACTACCTCGCCCGGCAAGTCGACCGCTACGAAGTCGAGGTCTACTCACTAGGTTGGCGGCTGGGGGGCAAGTGCGCAGCAGGTCGCAACGGAACGCGTGACGATCGGATCGAAGAGCACGGCTTGCACGCTTTCGTCGGGTTCTACGAGAACGGGATTCGGACCATGCGCGAGGCGTGGGATGACGCCGGACTTCAGATCGAGGTCGGGCACTCCCCCTACAATTACGCCGATGGCGAAGGGCCCGTTGCGGGTGCACTCATCGGGTGTGAGGACGTCGGCGTTTTCCAGAAATGGAAGGGCGACTGGCGCTACTTCGCGACGCCCCAGACCTTCAACGGAAAAATCCCTGGGGAGGTTCCCGAAGGAGGCGAGGATCCCGAGCCCAACCTGGGCAACTTCATGTCCAGCGCACTGCGCCGAGTGGTGCAGGACACCGAGGTCCTCCTCCGCCATGGACGCACGGAAGAGACCCGGTTCGAGGCCGAGAAGGAACCCACCTTGTGGCAGAGCATCGTCGCGGATGTGAAGGAATTCGTCGACCTCGAGACCAAGGAACTCCGCCACGGACTGGACGCGCTCGTCTCGTACGTCGAGCAGCTGGCGGTCGACGCTATCGCCGACCAGATCGAGCGCGGCACGGTGCTGTTCAGCATCATCGCCAAGGTGCTCGAGATGGTTCGTTCGGCCCTCAAGACTGTCCTTGAAGACTTCATGGACGATGAGCCCGAGGTCTACTTTGTGTGGCAAGGCCTCGACATCCTGCTCACCGCCCTCGTCGGGCTGATCCGCGCAAAGACAGTCCACTTCGATGCCCTCGACGGCCACGACTTTCGGCAATGGCTGCTCGACAACGGACTGGACGAACGCAACCGGGACGCAGCCGCGATCACGCAGGTCTACGAGACGCTCTTCGCCCACGGCGAGACCCCGACCCCAGACCAACTGGCCGCCGGCGTGGGCCTGCGGTGGTTCGTCCTGGTCAGCTTCCTCTACAAGGGCTACCCGGCATACTTCTTCAAGTACAGCTGCCCGCAAACGATGGTCACGCCCTACTATCTGGCGCTGCAGAGGTTTGGGGCCAAAGTGCACTTCTTTCACCAGGTCACCGACCTCGTGATCGAAGGCTCCGGCGACGACCGACGCTTGGCTGGCGTCAAGATGCAGGTCCAAGCGACCACCAAGGACGGCACGCCCTACGACCCCTTCGTCCGTGTCCAGGGCAACCCGCCCTCGCTGCCCGCCTGGCCGACCGAGCCTCTGTACGACAAGCTGAACGAAGGGCAGACGCTCAAAGACCGAGACATCAACCTCGAGAGCCCGTGGTCTGGGTGGGAGGGCGCCGGGGAGACCATCCTCGAGCTGGGCAGAGACTTCGACCACTGCATCCTGGGCATTCCGGTCTCGGTCTTCCCGGCGATCGCCAAGCAGCTCACCGAGACCTCATCGCCGTCGCACGCTCCGCAGTGGCGCAGCATGGTCGAGGGCATGAAGGTGATTCAGACGATCTCAGCCCAGCTGTGGTTCCAGCAGCCGATGAATGAGCTGACCACCAACCCCTACGGGATGCTCACCTCGTACGCCTTGCCCGAGCCGAGCTTGGGCGATTTTTCCCACCTGCTGCAATGGGAGCCGCGGGGAAACACCGACGACGGCCCGCACTGTTTGTCGTACCACACCGGTAGTTTGACGGCGATCACGACCGCCGAGGGCTACCCAAGTGCCAACCCCGACTATCCAGCCCAGGAGCTCGCACAGTGGCGGAACACCTTCGCGCAATGGCTGTCGGAGAACTACCAGGGCATCTTCGAGCGCATCCCGTCCTATGAGGACATGTTGTCGAAGCTCTCCGCCCCCGACGGGTCGCAAGGAGAGGCCCGACTCGACGCCCAGTACTTCAACATCTCGGTCCACCCCTCCGACCACTACGTGCTCTCTCAGCCCAACGCCATCGCTCTCCGATTGGGCCAGACCGAGTCCTGGGTGCAGGGCCTCGTCCTGTGCGGAGATTGGACCCGCACCGACCTCAACTGCGGATGTGTCGAAGCCTCCACCCAGTCCGGCATGCTCGCCAGCCGAGCCCTCAGCAACGAACCCCGCTACATCTGGCACCCCGGCTTCTAGTACCTCATGCCTGAAGTCCGTGCCGGGTTTCTGCGGCCCCCCCTTTGGGCGCAGGGGCCTCCGAAACCCTCGGTTGGTCAGGCCTGCGTTCGGTACTTTCCGTCTTTCCCGCTACGCATCCCTCCGGGACGCTTCGCTCTCTTGCTCCGAACCCCTCGGAAACCCGGAACGAACTTCAGAACTGACGTACGAGTCGCTCTCGCCTGAGGTCCACGCCAGGTTGGCGAGCCGAACGGGGCTCCCCTCTCCCCACTGACCTCCGCCAGCACCGGAGGAGCGAAGCGACGAGCAAGCCCGACTGCGATGCGAACGGGGCTCCCCTCTTGTTGCCAGTCACGCCCAGTGATCACGAAGCGGTCACGCTGGATGAGCACGTGGACAGCGCGGCGGCCAGGCGTCGCCGCGCTGCAAGGGCTCGAGGTCAATCCGGGGAGGAGTCGGTGTCGAC
>Ga0316204_10000565_pt1 | contig 132350 bp, 117 predicted proteins | sample 6monrhotite_MG_2_FD_205661 | JGI IMG/M metagenome (GOLD analysis project Ga0316204, IMG submission 205661) | Microbial mat bacterial communities from mineral coupon in-situ incubated in ocean water Damariscotta River, Maine, United States -... | ecosystem: Environmental > Aquatic > Marine >...
AACAGCCACTAGGTGAAAGTAACGGTGACCTCAGCGTATTACAGCGCATCGGCTATTATCAGGAAAATCTCTACATCGCACTGCGAGTAAAGGATGACAATGTCATCTACCGTTCACCCAATTCGCTGCGCCTTGATCGCTCCGATCATCTGCGCATTAGCATGCTCGATAGTGAAGGAAATTTTAGGCGCTACCAGATCGCAACTACAACACCGGGTAGCGTGAAATCTTACCGACTGCCAGCAGTTACTAAAAATAACAGCAAACAAATACTTAAGCCAGAGCCCAGAATAAAAGGTGAGTGGCAATTTAGTAAAGGCGGCTACACGGTTGAGTTACGCATTCCACTCGCCATGTTTAAAGAGAGAATTGCGATTGCCGTTGCTGATGTCGATGATGCCACAACAGGAAAAATCAAAAATATTGTCGCCAGTGCCAACACAGAAAAGGCCAGTGATACCGGCACAATTATGATTCCTCATCCACAAATAGCATCACTATTAAAACGATTAAAGACGTCACAGAATCGCATCTGGATTGTCGATAATATGCAGCGCGTGGTTGGCTTAGCGGGCAGTCTTCACCAATCCAGTCGTTCCTCAGCTAGTCAGCAAGATGACAATGACCCCTCAGTGTTTTCAATATTAATGAAACTTTTTTATCGACTCGCACTTGAGCAGCCGTATGATAGCTTTACCGACCAGCTATCATCCGCGTCAAAACTGGATAACCCCGCTATCGTTAGCGCATTATCTGGCAGTGCGAAAGCTTACTGGCGGTCTACTGAGGATGAAAATATAAATATTACTATCGCCGCGCATCCCGTTTATCTAAATGATAAAATCGTTGGTGCGATTGCCATCGAAGAGAATAGCAGCAGTATTTTAATTCGACAAAACAGCGTGATTGAAGCGATGGTTAACATGGCGCTGCTAACCTTTCTACTCACTATCGGTGTGCTGCTTGCATTCGCCACACGGCTTTCACTTAGAATTCATAGACTACGCAACGAAGTTGATGCCAGTATCACTAATGATGGAAAAATTCATCATACATTCATACACAGTCAATCAAGCGATGAGATTGGTGATCTTGGAAGAAGTTTCTCAGGCATGTTACATCGGTTATCGCAATACAATCGTTACCTTGAAACAATGTCGGGAAAATTAAGTCACGAACTCAGAACACCGATCACCATTGTGCGTTCATCACTCGATAACTTAGATCACTCAAAACTTGATGATGAATCCATCACCTATATCAAGCGCGCCCATGAGGGGGCGACCCGTCTTAATAGTATTTTGACTCGTATGAGTGAAGCAACACATCTTGAACAGACGATTCTTCAAGAGGTCCGCGAACACTATTGTGTGGCAGCGGTTATTGAGGCCTGCGCTGAAGGTTACCGCATGGCCTATCCACAACAACAATTTGATTTTATTAGTAGCCCAACTTCTCGCGCAAAAATGGTCGAAGGATCACCAGAGCTACTTGTACAGTTAATGGATAAGCTTACTGATAACGCCACTGATTTCGCTAACAGTGGTAGCCCGATTACGATCACTATCGAAAACACAAATGACTACCTGACTATCGCCATTCATAACCAGGGGCCAACACTATCTGATGCAATGCGTGGCAACCTGTTCGATTCAATGGTCTCTGTTCGGAAACATAAAACCGATTCACCACACCTAGGGCTTGGTCTTTATATTGTTAGGCTGATTACTGAATTTCACCATGGAACGATTGAGGTACAGAACACCAGCAGTCCTGATGGCGTTGTATTTAAACTAACAATACCGTTAACTAATCATCATTCCGACGCAGGCCGGAATCCAGAATCTATCTAACAGCACTGGTCCCCGGCCTGCGCCGGGGTGACGGAGTTATAGAATTTTACGGACACATCAACTCACTCTACCCATTATAATTCGCCACAATTCAACCTGAATTAATCACATCTCAAACCTGCTCCTGCCACAATTTTTTTGTTTAATAGTTATCAAGCCACACCGGCAACTAATGACAAAGGAGCACTACCATGAACCACCATCTACGTTTAATCAGCGCCGCAACACTTCCACTTTTCTTTACTGTCGGCTGTGCCAGTACCGACAGTAAACCTGTTGCTGATCTCACATCCGACAGCAATCAATCCGCGATCACAGTCCATGATGAACAAGCAGTGCATGCGGAACTGACTAATGTTAATGAAGCTGTAAAACTCGCCATCAATAATATGGATGGCTATTTAAATCGCATGGAACAGGATCAAGTCCAGGAAAAAGAACAGGCTATTGAAACAGACGTTCAAACATTAACCGAAGTGAATGAGGAACCAACAGATATGACGGTATTGATTGTAGAAGATGAGATGGTATTTGAAGAAGCATCAATGATGCTTACCGCACAGGAGTCAGAAGAGATCGACCAAATCATAGCATTTGAAAATAGTAGCGACTCCGCGCCAGAGCAGACCAAATTCTTTTTCGGCTTCAACAAAACTCAACTCAGTGACGAAGATAAAGCTGTGTTAAACAATCATGCCGAATACCTTCTCAACAACAAAGACGTGGTACTGGTTATCAGTGGTCACGCAGACAATCGTGGCAATAAAAATTACAACCAGTATTTAAGTCTTTTACGCGCAGAGTCCATTGCGGCCATTTTAACTGCCGCTGGTGTACCAGAAGGCCAGTTACGCGTCAGTGGCATGGGCGATAATATTCCAATGGTCGATGCCACTCACTGGGGTGAAAATCGTCGTGCAGAACTGCTTTATCGAGATGCATTAATGCTTAGCAGTCAATAGTGTTCGCAGGTTTCAGGGTGGGACTTCTCCTCGCGCCCTGAGGCCACCGAAGCAGCCCCGGCCTTTTTGTCGGGGCTTTTTTATTTCATTCCAGATGATGTTCAGCCATCCGTTACAATACCTGTTAAAATTCAACCTTTATGATCATTAGCCACAAAAGCTAAGCCTTATCGATTTGAGTAACCCCATGCGTGAACAACTAATCAAAGCCCTTGTCCATCTGCTCGCTCACCTACCATTGAGCTGGCTGCACCGAATTGCCAACTGGACTGGTAGTTATTATGCGCGGAGTGATAACAAACATGGCTTAGCCACTCGACTAAACATCGAGCACTGTTTTCCCGAATTAACGGCAGACGAACAACAGCAACTTAAAAAAGCAACGCTTATTGAGGGCAGCAAAACATTGCTTGAGAGCGGTAAGATATGGCTGGGCAATCGCGACAAAGTCTCCGCCCTAATTCAACAAGTCAGCGGTGAAGAATTCCTCGGAGCAGGGCTTGAACAGGGCAAAGGGGTAATCCTTGTCGCACCGCACCTCGGCAACTGGGAGATGCTCGGCGTCTATTGCGCCCCTCGCTATCCGATGACCAATCTTTATCGACCACCCAGAATGGCCGCACTCGACAACGTCATCCTCAACGGTCGTAAACGTTACCAACAAAAACTTGCACCCACCGATGCAAAAGGCATTCGCGTGTTATATCAGGTACTCGCCAAAAATGAAGTGATCGGTATTCTACCCGACCAGGACCCGCGCACTAACAGCGGTAACTTCGCCCCCTTCTTCGGCATTCAGGCAAACACGATGACATTACTATCACGCCTCGCACAAAAAAGTGGTGCAACGGTATTACTCGCTTATGCAGAACGACTGCCTGACAGTAAAGGCTTTCACCTTCACTTCATCCCCGCTCCCGCAGAAGTCAGCAGCTCAGATACACAAACATCCGTTATCGCAATTAACCAAATGATAGAAGACGCCGTACGAACAATTCCCGCTCAGTACCAATGGAACTATAAACGGTTTGCGACAAGACCAGAGGGTGAAACAGGCTTTTACTAAAATACCTCATTCCACCCACAACACTAAAACGCAGCTGCTCTTATAAATGTAGCCCGGGCTGAGCTTCGAGCGAAACCCGGGGAGGGGAATAGACTCAACACACTTCTAATACACATATAACTATATGTAAGCCTTATAAGTCGGCATAAATCACTTCAGTTGAAATCTCTAAATATTCATAAGTTGCCTTTGCTTTCATAACTAAACCTAAATCATCTGTTATAAGATGATCACATAGTGAAGCATATCCAACATGAGACATGTCGCTACTTGATGCTATAACTCGATTTACTTTCTTCATGTTCTTATCTCTGTAATAACCAAGATAATTTAGAGCATGATAAATGGCATTACATCGTTCAACATTATTCCTTGGAGATTGCCCACCAACGAGACTCTTATCCAATCCAAACATCTGATCGATAGTCAGAGAATCAGGCAATGAGGTACTTTTGCAACTTACAGCCTCCCAAACTTGATTCACAATATTTGGAGGCTTAATATTTTTAAGTCCTAAAGGCCCGACCCCCACTGCACTCTGCCACCCTTCAACGTTTGCTTCGCCTCCAGCGGCATCGAGCATTTCACCCATTTTTAAATTAGTCTTGCGAGCTTTTTCCCTTACAATCTCAAGCTCTTCTCTCACTACCTCAATTATCGACTCAGGGAACTCATCAACACTTTCGGCAAGAACTTTACCCAGCATCTTTTCAAGATCATCCGCACCCGAACTAGCTATATCAGTAAATGTTAAGTTTTTTGCACCTCCATAAAACTTCGACATCAACTCATCCAAGCCGAAACTTGATTCTAATGTTTGACTTAGCGCCTCATCATGTCTTTGATATAATCGATGCGGGTCTGAGTCGCCTATCGCCCACTCATCTGTTACATGCCCTTGAAAATCAATACCAATCTCTAAAAACTTCGCTTCAATCAAAAATAACTGGTCTAGAAACTGACTCTCCCAACCGCTTGATCTTCTAATTTCATTTAGTGTCTCTTTAGAATATACAAATATTGGATCAGCCACCTTTACGAATTCATCTAGAGTCTTGATCTTATTTTTGATCAAAGCATCTATAATGTTGTGATCTAAATAGATTGTTTGACTCATTGAAGTCCCATATTAACTGTTACCCACAATTACTAACCAACACTACATTCACAAATGCAAATGTACAAGTCGAGAACAGCCTTAATTAATTACCACCAACCGTCACACCGGTGCAGACCGAAGCTCAGTGCTTTTAAATAGATTCTAGATTCCGGCCTACGCCGGAATGACGGTAGAGGCTAATGATGGAGAAGAGTGTAGCGGGAAGTACGGTGGATACCCCACAACGAAAAAGTGGGCACATGTGCCCACTCTACGATCAATGGCTAAAGGAAAGAGCTTAAACGGGAAACCCCTGACTACGCAGATGTTCTTTAGCACTCAATCCAGTTAGTACCATGTCGAGTTCTTTTTCCCAGTCGTAAGGTTCTGATGGCTCTAGCCCTTCACCGAGATCAATATCGTGATACGGGGTATCGGCGTATATTTTAACGTGGCGCACTTCTTCGATGCTTGGGGTTAGCTCTTCCCACACTTCATTCAAACAATTTTTTGGGCGGGTAATTGACCAGCCTGCGATGAGTGCATAGTTTTCTGGTAAAGCTATAAACGCTTCAGGCGTACCGGTTTGTGGTACTTTGCTTTGTTCGTCGGCATGGTCGGTATGTATAAACACAATTAGCTTCGGCTTGTGTTTTAAGATCGCTGGTGTCAGGTTTTCACCACCGGGCATCCATGCTGAAAAGGCGACATCAAATTCAAAATCGATGGCATCAACAGCCATCTCTTTCATGGTGTATTTTTCGGCATCATAAAAGTCTGCGATCTGATTTGGCTTGGCCTCTGGATCACGCGTACCAATCACATTGACACCTTCCTGTGCCAACAGGCTACCGACAAAACCGTTTCCGGCATGCAGCTCACACACAGTTGGATTCTCTGCGACCTGTTTTGCACAATGCGCAAGCTGTTGCATCTCACCACGCAGTGGATAGAACGGTGCAATGGTGGTGGCAAACTCAACTGGGTCGCGATCTGGATTACTAAAGATCAACGCATGTAGTGGAATATTTTTGATGCGCTCTGCAAACGGTTTAGTTGCATCCCATGCGGCATGATCCTTTTCCTGAATACTGACGATGCGGTTGAACATCGCTTCAGAAAACGCTTCCATGTGGCGTAGTTTTTCAAAATCTTCCGGAATCGGCGGTGGTCCGGAAGGGGCAAACATACTTAGATCATCAACGTCTTTCATAACTTAAAACTCTTGTTGAACAACTTTAAACCAGTATCTAACTGTTCAGGTTGCCACTGACTCGCGCTTAGACAAGTCAGTGAAGCACTGAATAGTTACCGTTATTTATGGTACTTGGCACTCAACTCATGGACTGCATTGATAAATGCACCCGCATGCTCAGGATCAACAAATTGATGAATACCATGGCCAAGATTAAAGATATGACCTTCGCCATTACCATAATTTTCCAGGATGGTCGCGACTTCCTGGCGAATACGCTCTGGGCTTGCGTACAGTGTGCTTGGATCCATGTTGCCCTGTAGTGCAACCTTGTCGCCAACACGTCTGCGTGCTTCGCCGATATCGGTAGTCCAATCAAGACCCAGTGCATCACAACCGGTATCTGCCATCGCTTCCAGCCACTGACCACCACCTTTGGTGAATAGAATCACTGGTACTTTACGGCCATCTTTTTCACGAATCAGACCATCAACGATCTGCTGCATGTAACGCAGTGAAAATTCTTTGTAGTCGCGTGGTGTTAGCGCGCCGCCCCAGGTATCAAAGATCTGTACTGCCTGCGCGCCCGCTTCGATCTGCGCATTCAGGTAAGAGGTCACCGACTGTGCAGTAGTATCGAGTAGCTTGTGCATCAGGTCTGGGCGATCAAACATCATCCCTTTAACTTTTGCATAATCTTTGGTGCCGCCGCCTTCAACCATGTAGGTTGCGAGTGTCCATGGGCTACCCGAAAAACCGATCAACGGGACACGACCATCCAGCGCTTTACGGATGGTACGCACTGCATTCATCACATATTGCAGTTCACCTTCTGGCTCTGGCACAAATAGTTTATTAACGTCGGCTTCGGTGCGCACAGGGTTATCGAAGGTTGGCCCTTCGCCCGCAGTGAAACGTAGACCAAGGCCCATCGCATCTGGAATAGTCAGGATGTCTGAAAACAGAATCGCGGCATCAAGCGGGTAACGCTCTAGTGGCTGCAATGTCACTTCACAGGCAAGCTCTGCATTTTTGCACAGGTCCATAAAACTACCCGCCTGTTCGCGCGTGGCGCGATACTCTGGCAGGTAGCGCCCAGCCTGACGCATCATCCAAACAGGGGTTACGTCGACCGGCTCTTTTAGCAGGGCACGTAGGAAACGATCATTTTTTAATTCGGTCATCGGTCAGCCTTAAACTTTTAGTTATTGTCTCTATTATGAACACCACAATTCGGTACTTATTATCGTTGTACCTGTTTAACGCGGTAGATCAGAACTCCCCATCAAAAACTCATCAACCGCGCGTGCAGTCTGACGTCCTTCACGGATCGCCCATACCACTAACGATTGACCACGACGCATGTCACCGGCAGCAAACACCTTCTCTACGGAAGTTTTATAGTCGTCTGTATTAGCCTGTACATTGCCGCGTCCGTCTAATTCGGCACCGAGTGCCTCCAGCATACCGTCACGTACCGGATGAACAAAACCCATCGCCAGTAGTATCAGGTCAGCCTTCAATGAAAACTCACTGCCTTCAATTTCTTGTGGGCCATTCGGGCCCCATTCAACACTAATCGCATTCAATGTTTTAGCGCCACCTGCCTCGCCTTCAATCGACTTGGTCGATACCGACCATTGGCGTGCTGCGCCTTCTTCCTGCGAACTTGAAGTACGCATCTTGTTGGGCCAATCAGGCCAGGTGCTACCTTTATCTTCTGTTTCAGGAGGCTTCGGCATAATTTCAAGTTGAGTGACGGATGCCGCGCCGTGACGAATCGAGGTGCCGATACAATCGGAACCGGTATCACCACCGCCGATCACCACCACATGCTTACCTTCGGCACTGATCGCGTCACTGGCTGGAATCTCATCACCGGCAACACGTTTATTTTGCTGACGTAGAAAATCCATTGCGAAATGAACGCCGCCCAGTTCACGACCGGCAACAGGCAGGTCACGCGGGAGCTCACTACCACCGGAGAGGACTACTGCATCAAAATCCTGTTGCAGCTGTTTGATATCAACATCGACACCAACGTGCGCATTCACGTGGAAGACAACACCTTCCGCTTCCATCTGCTCAACACGACGATCGATGTAACTTTTTTCCATCTTGAAATCAGGAATACCGTAACGCAACAGGCCACCAACACGATCCTGTCTTTCATAAACTTCAACTGCATGCCCGGCACGTGCCAGCTGTTGTGCCGCCGCCATGCCCGCTGGACCGCCACCAATCACGGCAACTTTTTTACCTGTCTTGCGGCTAGCAATTTCGGGTTTGATCCACCCTTCCTGCCACGCGCGATCAACAATCGAACACTCGATTGATTTAATCGTGACCGGAATATCTTCAAGGTTCAGGGTACAGGCTGCTTCACATGGCGCAGGGCAGATACGACCGGTGAACTCAGGAAAATTATTGGTTGAATGCAGCACATCGATGGCATTGCGCCAGTCATTTTTATAGACCAGATCATTCCAGTCAGGGATGTTGTTATTCACCGGACAACCCTGATGACAGAATGGGATACCGCAATCCATGCAACGCGCGCCCTGCGCATTCAGTTCTTCTTCGCTTAACGGAATCACAAACTCATCATAATGTTTGATGCGTTCTTCGACCGGCTTATAGGTTCGTTCCTGTCGTGCGATCTCGAGAAATCCTGTTGGCTTACCCATCAGTGTTGTCCTCCTACAGCATTACTTTGCGCCTTTTTCCCTGCTGATTTCTCCTGGGCGACCTGCATTTCCTGCAACGCACGACGATAATCAACCGGCATTACTTTCACAAATTTTGGTAACCACTGGTCCCAGTTATCGAGAATCTCACGTGCGCGGCCACTATCGGTGTAGTGCATATGACGTTCGATCAGGTGTTTCAGACGCAGCGCATCATAACGTGTCATGTCACTCTGAATATCAACCGTACCGTGTGTCTCCAGTTCGCCACCCTGCTGTTCAAGCAGCTCAAGCGAATCGTCTTCTGCTGGGATCGGTTCAAGATCAACCATCGCCATGTTACAGCGCTGTTTGAAGTCACCCGCTTCATCAAGTACGTATGCAATGCCGCCACTCATACCTGCGGCGAAGTTACGTCCGGTCTGACCCAGCACCACGACGATACCGCCAGTCATGTATTCACAACCGTGATCACCAACCCCTTCTACAACAGTCGTTGCACCTGAGTTACGCACCGCGAAACGTTCACCCGCCACACCACGAAAATAGGCCTCACCGGTAATCGCACCATAAAGTACTGTGTTACCGACGATGATATTTTCTTCAGGAATGATTGGGCATTCCTTCGGTGGATAGATCACCAGGCGTCCGCCCGACAGTCCTTTACCCACATAGTCATTCGCTTCGCCGATCAACTCGATGCTAATACCATGCGCGACAAAAGAACCAAAACTCTGACCCGCGATACCACGTGCCTTAATCGAGATGGTATCTTCCGGTAGACCTTCAAGGCCGTAACGCTCAGCCACGCGGCCAGACAACATTGCACCGAAGGTACGATTAACATTGGTGATCGGTGTTTCAATCGTGACCGCTTCACCACGTTCTAATGCAGGCGCCGCTTCTTCAATCAGTTTGTTATCAAGCGCATGTTCAAGACCATGTTCCTGAGTTTCGCAATTATAGATCGCGACACCCGGCCCCGCTTCTGGCTTATAAAGGACACGAGAGAAATCTAACCCTTTCGCTTTCCAGTGGTTAATTGCACGATTCGTGTCGAGGAATTCAGAACGGCCGATCATCTCATTAAACTTACGGAAACCGAGTTCAGCCATGATCTGGCGAATCTCTTCGGCCACCATAAAGAAATAGTTTACGACGTGCTCTGGCTTACCGGTAAAGCGTTTGCGTAGTTCAGGGTCTTGCGTCGCAACACCAACCGGACAAGTATTGAGGTGACACTTACGCATCATCAAACACCCTTCAACAATCAATGGCGCGGTGGCAAAACCAAATTCATCGGCACCGAGCATCGCGCCAACCACCACATCACGGCCGGTACGCATACCGCCATCGACCTGTACCGAGATACGACCACGCAGCTTATTCATCACCAGGGTCTGATGTGTTTCAGCAAGACCAATCTCCCATGGAGAACCAGCATGCTTGATTGAGGTCAGTGGGCTTGCGCCGGTACCGCCATCAAAACCGGAGATGGTGACATGGTCAGCATGAGCCTTCGAGACACCGGTGGCAACGGTTCCCACGCCCACTTCAGAAACCAGTTTCACACTGATGCGTGCCTTTGGGTTGACATTTTTCAGATCGTGAATCAGCTGCGCCAGATCTTCAATCGAATAGATATCATGATGCGGCGGCGGTGAAATCAGACCGACACCCGGCGTTGAGTGGCGCACACGTGCGATCACCTGATTCACTTTATGACCTGGCAGCTGCCCGCCTTCACCCGGCTTCGCACCCTGCGCCATCTTGATCTGAATCTCATCGGCATTCACCAGGTATTCAACGGTGACACCAAAACGTCCCGATGCAACCTGCTTGATCGCTGAACGCATCGAGTCACCATTCGGCAGCGGCTTAAAGCGTCCACGCTCTTCACCACCTTCACCGGTGTTTGATTTACCGCCGATCCGGTTCATCGCAATCGCCAGCGTCGAATGCGCTTCATGCGAGATCGAACCGAATGACATCGCACCGGTTACAAAACGTTTCACGATCTCTTTGGCATCTTCCACTTCTTCAAGCGGTACCGCTGCATTATCAGACTTGAACTTAAACAGGCCACGCAGGGTTAACAGGCGCTCACTGCTTTCATTAATCAGCTTCGCATATTCAGCGTAGGTGGTTGCATCGTTTGCGCGTGTTGCATGTTGCAGCTTAGAGATCGTATCGGATGTCCAGACATGGTCTTCACCACGCACGCGCAGTGCATAGTCACCACCAACATCCAGCATGTTGCGATAGATCGGTGCGTCACCATAGCCGTTTTGATGCCACATAACCGCTTCCTGCGCGACCTCTAACAGGCCGACACCTTCGATGGTGGTCACCGTGCCAGTAAAGTATTGATCAACAAACACGGTCGAAAGGCCCACTGCATCAAAGATCTGCGCGCCACAATAAGACTGGTAAGTAGAGATACCCATCTTCGACATCACTTTCAGCAACCCTTTTCCAACCGCTTTAATATAGCGCTTCTGCAGCTCAGCCTCATCAAGCTGTTCCGGCAAGCTGTCTTTAATAGAATAGAGTGTTTCAAACGCAAGGTACGGATTCACCGCTTCGGCACCGTAACCTGCCAGCACTGCAAAGTGATGATTCTCACGTGCCGCACCAGTTTCAATCACAAGACCTGCTTCAGTACGTAGCCCGGCACGCACCAGATGCTGATGAACGGCCGAAGTGGCGAGTGCCGCAGGGATCGCAACATGTTGTGCATCGATTTCACGATCCGACAGAATCAAAATGTTGTAACCCTTTTTCACTTCGCTTTCGGCTTTTGCGCACAGATCAGCAATCGCCTTTTCCATGCCGTTAGCGCCGAGATCAGAGGGATAACAGATATTCAGCGTGCAGGTGCTAAAGGCACCATCGGTGTGATCTTTAATGTGACGAATGCGATCCAGGTCTTCGTTGGTCAATACCGGTTGCGACACTTCAAGGCGCATGTGACTACCCGCTTCATCGCGGCCCAACAGATTAGGGCGCGGCCCAATCAGAGACACCAGCGACATCACCGACTCTTCGCGAATCGGATCGATCGGTGGGTTGGTCACCTGTGCAAAATTCTGTTTGAAATAGTTAAACAGCGGCTTCGCCTTGCTGGATAAAACAGCCACTGGCGTATCGGTACCCATCGAACCCGTCCCTTCCTGGCCAGTCAGCGCCATTGGGGTCATGATGGTTTTGATATCTTCCTGAGAAAAACCAAACGCCTGTTGACGATTAAGCAGCGTGTCAGCATCAAACCCCGCGCGCATATCACCCGCGGGCAGGTCCTTAAGATGGATCTGAGTTTTATCAAGCCACGCCTGATAATCATTTGAATTGGCAAGGTCAGCCTTCAGCTCGGCATCGTCGATGATCCGCCCCTGCTCAAGGTCGATCATAAACATCTTGCCCGGCTGCAGACGCCATTTTTTGATGATCTTCTCATCGGCGAATGGCAACACACCCATTTCAGAAGCCATCATCACGGTATCATCTTCGGTGATCACATATCGCGCAGGACGCAGTCCGTTACGATCCAGTGTTGCACCGATCTGCCTGCCATCGGTAAAGGCAACCGCAGCAGGGCCATCCCACGGCTCCATCAGCGCTGCGTGGTATTCATAAAATGCGCGGCGTTTTTCATCCATCAATGGATTGCCAGACCATGCCTCTGGAATCAGCATCATCATCGCATGCGCTATCGAGTAACCACCGGCGACCAGCAGTTCCAGTGCGTTATCGAAACAGGCCGAATCAGACTGCCCTTCTGCGATCAGCGGCCACAGCTTTTCAAGGTCATCACCCAGCAGACCAGATGACATTGCGTGACGCCGTGCTGCCATCCAGTTGATGTTGCCACGTACGGTGTTGATCTCACCATTATGCGCGATCATGCGGAATGGATGCGCCAGATCCCACGATGGAAAGGTGTTGGTTGAGAAACGCTGATGAACCAGCGCCAGTGCGGAGACCACACGCTCATCGTTCAGATCACTAAAATAGGAGTCGACCTGATTGGAAAGCAACATCCCTTTATAATTGATAGTACGCGCAGAAAAAGAAGGCACATAAAACTGACCACTCTCTTCCATGCCAGAGGTCGCAATCGCGTTCTCGGCAAGCTTACGAATTACAAACAGTTTGCGCTCAAAGGCATCAGTATCGGCGCAGTTATCGCCTCGTCCGATGAAGATTTGGCGAACAACCGGCTCAACTACCTTAACACTCTCGCCCAAACAGCTGTTATCAGTCGGCACATCGCGCCAGGCCAATACAGACTGCCCTTCATCTTCAATCGTGCTTTCAATCAGTAGCTCACACGCCTGTCGATCAGATTCATTTTGCGGCAGGAAAAGCATACCAACGCCATAAGCGCCTTCCGCAGGCAACGTAACACCGCTAGCCGCGCACTCTTCGCGAAAAAACTGATCTGGAATCTGCAGCAACAAACCTGCGCCATCACCCGCCAGCGGATCTGCGCCCACCGCGCCACGATGCTCAAGGTTCTCAAGAATCGTCAGCCCCTGACGGACAGTCGCGTGACTCTTTATGCCTTTAATATTGGCAACAAAGCCGACACCACAGGCATCATGCTCATAGGCAGGATCGTATAAACCTTGTTTAGAAGGTCGTGTTTGACGGGACAATATATTGTTCCTCTCAAAAAATATTTCCGAAATGTACGACGCGCAGCTATTCCAACTGCGCGGACACCCTTTAAACAGCAGATGCCCGAGGAGATAAATCAACACCCTCCTCGATGCACCCCAAAGCGTCCCAATCGATCGGGGCGGGGGATTCTCTGTCACATCCAGCCTGATTGTTTTTTGCGCAAACAAGGCCAAATAATGGCCGTGCGCAGAGGTGCGGGCACTCCACACAGACTAGGCCGCCGAAGTATACCCGCCTAGCCGCTTCCATTCAATATCAGCGCATTATTGATTAGCTGGTAAAATCAACATAAGCCTTTGAAATAGAAGTAATATACCAGCGATCACAAGGGCATTGAAAGCGCTAGAAATGGCTATTTTTGCTGAATTTTCTCTACCGCACGCTGCAAAGAGCCAAATGAACGCACCCACGGCCGCGAAACACCCTTGCTATTCTCAAGGTCATCCGCCAGCTGGAGCGCCTCTGAGCGGTCGGCCGCATCACCATAAATCGCAACGTACCAGAGTCGGCCCTTGTTAATCAATCGAACAAGCTTACCTGAATCCTGCAACTGGTGGCTCTCGATAAAGCCTCGTGTTTTAGCCTCTTTTTCAAAAGCTGCCAATTGCAACACATAGTGGTCTGGCGAACGCGCCATCACCCAGCGCTCCTGCGGCGTCAATGCGAGCGGAGCAACCTGCTCATCCGGTGTCGGTGGCTTAACCGTACCACCCTCTACTCTATGAATAACCCCTTTAGCAGAATTATCTCGCCATAACTCTTTTTGAATCGAGGCAAAACTACGTACCCACGGCACCACCCCTTCCGGCAGCTGACGACTTGATTCGAGTGCTTCGGTGCGAGAGTCATAGACACCCACCGCCGCTACATACCAGCGCACCCCTTTCTTGTTTGTACTAAAACGCTCAACATCATTTTCCAGTTCAAAACGAGCAATAAACGCCTCTCGCTTCTGCAATTTTTCCTGCGCGACAATTTGCAACGTATAAGCCTGCGGGCGCTGATCCATTACCCAGTCACGTTTTGGCACAGAAGACTTAACCGGCTCCACTGGCACCTTTTGGGCCGTTGATTGCTCTGGCACAGCATCGACCAGCTCAGCCACAGGCAATACTGGCGCTTCTGGTTCAATGGCCAGAGGATCAACAACTTCTGTTTTCTCAACGGCCGCTGGTGTCTCTTCTACCGCCGATTCAACCACAGCTTCAACTTTCGTTTCCTTGCGCTCTGCCTCTGATATCTCCGCAGCGGAATCGCTCTCCAGTAGAACGAGCTCCTCCTGAACAACCTCCACCAATGTCTCTGATTCTTCCGTTTGTATAGTAGCCGGCGCTACAGTAGCGAGCGGTTCAATCACCTCTTTCGCCGCAGAAGCCTCCAACTGCTCATCAGGCGGATTAAATAACGAATTAACGTCATCCTGAAACACCAGAATACTCGCCAATAACGCAGCGATGACAAACGGCCATACAATCGCCAAAGAAATTCGCGGCAATTTAATCTTTCTCGGTTTATCGACACGATCTTCCCCGGCATCAGGAGTGGCCGTCGGCAGTGGGGCGGCAACATGTTGCTTATTTTGCATCACCGCCTGCGCCAACTCATTAATCTTCAGCGGCAACCCTTTAGATGCGCCAAAGATCGCTTTATTGACTGCGGCAGTAAAAGGAGTGCCACCCTGAAGGCCTGCCGCTTGAATGCGATGGTCGAGGTATTGCAACGTCTCTTCTTCACTTAACAGAGGTAATTCAAAGGTGTGTTTGATCTGCCCCCGTAACGTCTGCAGCGCGGGATTATTGAGCTTCTCTTCGATCTCAGGCTCACTAAATAACACCACCCCAAACAGTTTCTCTTCTTCTGGGTCATCAATAATGAATTTACTTAGCGCGCGAAAACCAGACTCGGGTATATGCTGTGCATTGTCGATCAACAACATCGGTTGCTGCGCATTTTTACGCAATAACTGCAGTTGAGAAATTAACAGCCGCTCCAGTTCGGATCGGTCGGTCTGTCCCGCAACATCAGGTGCAAACGCCTGCACCAACTGTTGCAACAATTGATTTGAATCCAGGCCTGCGTTGGCATCCAGCCGACAGACACGCCACGATTCTTTTCCCTTGGCAATAAATTGTTCTAACAGCGTGGTTTTACCAATGCCCTGCACGCCAGTAATCAGCAGAATTTCACCCAGCGGAATGAGGTGCAGCAACAGGTTAAGGCGCTGCTCCCGTGTCGCGCCGGGGTAAAACAGTGATGGTGACATCTCGCCAATAAATGGCTCGCGCGTTAATCCATACAACCCGAGATAACCCCCATTGGCAGATGGGTTGCTATTGATATTAGGCTCCGTCACTAAGAGATTGCCTCGCCACGTATAAAGACGACTCGATAACCTTTATTCGCCAGCGCATCACGCGCGCGCATCATTGCATTCTCGGCATCGGCATAACTTTCATGATGCTCGCGCTGAAGCCTGCCCTTTGATCCTTGCGTGCCGCGTTCTTTGATCAGTGTCCAGCCACCCAACAGATCCTGCTGCAAGATTAGCTGACAAAAACGCATCGGCACGTTTTCTTCTACCGCTGTCTGCATATAAATCCGCATGCCCGACTTAAGTTAGCTGCGATGGATTGAAGAGTCGTTCAAATTCACCAATCGCATAACGGTCTGTCATACCAGCGATATAGTCAGCCACCACCCTCGCCTTGCCCGTATCCCCTTCTATCTTTCCCATTTGAGACACTTTGCTATCGTAATCCGGTGGCAACAGATGCTGGTCTTCGAGAAAGATATCAAACAACGATTTAACGATCCGGTCCGCCTTGGTGCTCATGCGACGCACGCGGTAATGTTGGTATAGCCCTTTACGTAGAAAACGCTTTAATTCCAGGTTATAGGCATACATCTCATCACTAAAGCCGATCAGCGGTTTCTCCAACTGACGAATATCATCGATCGTCTCCGGTGCCGCCCGCTTAATATTCGCAAGACTGGCCTCAATAAGATCGGTTACCTGGGCATTAATCATCCGCCGCACCACTTCATGAATGGTTCGACGTTCAGTTAAGTTTTTATAGTGACCAATCACAAATTCATGCTGCTCAGCAAACAATGTCATTTCACATAACTGCTCAAGCGTAATCAAACCGGAGCGCATGCCGTCATCCATATCATGATTATTATAGGCAATCTCATCCGCCACATTCGCAAGCTGCGCCTCAAGACTCGGCTGCTGCTTGTTGGTAAAGCGCTCGCCTAATTCACCCAGCTCTTTTACACGCTTAGGTGAACAGTGCTTCAAAATTCCTTCGCGCGACTCGTAGGTGAGGTTAAGCCCACTGAATTCAGCGTAACGCTCTTCAAGCTCATCCACCACTCGTAATGACTGGAGGTTATGCTCAAAACCACCAAATGCACTCATACAGCGGTTTAGCGAGTCCTGTCCGGCATGGCCAAAAGGGGTATGACCGAGGTCATGCGCAAGCGCAATCGCCTCCACCAGATCTTCATTGAGATTCAATATACGGCAAATTGAACGCGCAATTTGTGCCACCTCAACGGAGTGGGTGAGGCGCGTTCGAAACATGTCACCTTCATGATTAACAAAGACCTGCGTCTTATATTCAAGGCGACGGAAAGCAGCGGAGTGAACAATACGATCTCTATCGCGCTGATATTCAGTGCGATAATTTGGTGGTGTTTCCTGATGCCGACGGCCTCGAGAATTCGTCACCATTGCCGCATAAGGTACCAGAGTAGCATTCACGTCGTTATGACTCCCGATATGCATCAATGCTGGCATTCATCAAATCACCGTCAAAGTCATCTGATACAACCGCCTTACCGATCCCCTTTAATAGAATCAAACGCAACTTACCGGCCTTCACTTTTTTATCAACCGCCATCAGTTCATTAAACTTGGCAACTGAAAGCGCTGACGGTGCTTGAGTAGGCAGGTTTGCGGCCTTGATCAATGCGATTACCCGCGCGACAGCCGCATCATCAATCCAGCCTTGTCGTCGCGATAAATCTGCTGCGATACAAGTGCCAACTGCCACCGCTTCACCGTGTAGCCACTTGCCATAGCCCATGCCCGCTTCAATCGCATGGCCAAAGGTGTGGCCTAAATTCAGCAGTGCGCGTATGCCGCCCTCTTTTTCATCTTGCGCGACAATCTCCGCCTTATTACGGCATGATCGTTCAATCGCATAGATTAACGCCTCATCATCGCGCGCTAGCAGACGTGACATGTTTTCTTCCAGCCAACAGAAAAAAGGCTCATCACTAATCAAACCGTACTTGATCACTTCTGCAATTCCCGCGCTCAACTGACGATCATCCAGCGTAGCCAGTACCGAAGTATCCACCACTACCGCCTGCGGTTGATGAAAGGCACCAATCATGTTTTTACCTAAAGGATGATTGACCCCTGTTTTACCACCAACAGACGAATCAACCTGCGCTAATACTGTGGTCGGTATCTGAATAAAGTTAACCCCGCGCTGATAGGATGCCGCAGCAAAACCCGTCATATCACCCACCACACCACCACCTAGTGCAATGAGTGTCACATCTCGGCCGCACCGCGCTTTCAGCAATCCATCAAAGATTGTATTCAAGTACTCCAGCGTCTTGTACTGCTCGCCATCAGGTAAAATCACGCTCTCATATTTAAAGCCTACAAGGGCCATTTTTAACTGCTCAAGGTAAAGTGGCGCAACCGTCTCATTACTCACCACCAGCACCTGATGACCCGCAATATACGGTGCCAGCAATTCAGACTGACCTAGCAGTTGACCACCTATGAATATGGGGTAGCTACGTGCACCCAGGTCAACATCAAACGTTTTCATGAAACAACTTACCTAAATTAATTTGCGCCATTATATATGCTGTCACACTTCACTACTCGTCTGCTGTGAAATTTCATCAATGACATACTGGACTGTTGCGCGCACACTTCGGTCATCAGTATCCACCACGATATCAGCGACCTCTCGATAGAGCGGGTCTCGAATTTCCATTAAAGCTTCAATCTGCGCGCGAGGATCATCAGTCTGCAACAAGGGTCGATTACGATCTTTTGCTGTACGTATGTGAAGCTGGTCAATAGAGGCAGAGAGATAAACCGTCGTACCACGTGCCGCCAAACATTGACGATTACCAGCATCCAGCACCGCACCACCACCTGTTGCGAGCACAATGCCCTGCCGCTGAGTTAAGTCATCAATCACGGCGCGCTCACGCTCGCGAAATCCCGCTTCACCTTCGATATCAAAGATCCACGGAATATCTGCACCGGTACGACGGGAGATCTCATGATCACTGTCCACAAATTCACGCTCAAGCACTTTTGCCAACTGCCGTCCGATAGTCGTTTTCCCCGACCCCATTGGCCCCACTAAAAATATATTATTCAACTCATCCATAATGAGTGAAGATATGCCATTTTTTCAACAATAAATCAAGTGCTTATAATCTTCAGACCAAAAAAAGCCGGGGTATTCCCGGCTTTCGCTACATTTCATAAAATGAATAATTCATTAACGCGCCCCTAACGACTCCTTAAGAATCTTAGGTGTCACAAAAATTAATAGCTCATTTTTAGCATCCCGGTTAACCGTTCTTCTAAACAATGCGCCAATCACCGGGATATCGCCAAGAAAAGGTACTTTCTCTACACCATCACTCTTGTTCTGCTCATAGATTCCGCCCAAAACGACCGTTTCTCCATTCTCAACTAGCACTTGCGTCTGAACCTCACGCGTCTCAATGCTGGGAGTAGTCCCACCACCCGCAACCCGGAGTACATTATCTTTTTTAACGATCAAATCCATGATGATTCGATCATCCGGAGTGATTTGTGGCGTAACCTCAAGGCTCAACACCGCTTTTTTGAACGCTGTTGTCGTCGCACCACTGGATGATGCCTCCTGATACGGCACCTCAACCCCCTGCTCAATGACTCCCGTGGACTGATTAGAAGTGATCACTCGTGGACTTGAGACCACCTCGCCTTTTCCTTCCGCCTGCATTGCTGACAGCTCCATCTCAATCAAAAAGTTAGACCCCAAAACAGCCAGCCCAAGTGAACCTGCATCACCAACCACTGGCAAATTAACATTCATGCGATCATTAAACTCCCAGACATCACCATTACCTATTTGAGTCGTACCATTAAGAGAACCCGATGTGATCTCTTGATTACCACTACTTTGATTTTTAACACCAGATGCACCAAACCGAGCCCCTACGTCGCGCTTAAAGTCGTCATTCGCGATCACAATACGCGATTCAATCAACACCTGACGTACTGCGATATCAAGATCATCAATAAGACGTAAAATCTCTTCGAGCTTTTCCGGGGTGTCACGAACCAGCAAATTATTGGTACGCTCATCAACTGATACACGCCCTCTATCTGACATCATCGAATTATTAGATGACGATATAATTCCAGCTATATCAGCTGCTTTTGCATAATTAATTTGAATCACGTCAGAAAAAAGAGGGGCAAGCTCATCAACCTGCTTTAGCGATTCAAACTCCTGTTTTTCGCGCGCCGCAATTTCCTCACTAGGGGCAATTAACATCACATTACCCTGCTTTCGTTTAGCGAGCCCCTTGGTCTTCAAAATAAGATCCAATGCCTGATCCCAGGGAACGTTTTGCAGACGCAATGTCACACTGCCCTGTACGGTGTCGCTCGTCACCATATTAATATCTGTAAAATCAGCAATTAACTGCAATACAGCTCGAATCTCGATATCCTGGAAATTAAGCGACAGTCGCTCACCTGAATAACCAAACTTATCCCGTTTTACCTCTTTTTCCGCTTCTGTCAGCGGGGCAATTTCAAGCGTAAACGTCTCATTAGCCTGATAGGCAAGCTGTTCATAATCACCTTCAGCCTTCACAATCAAGCGAGCATTACTTTTCTCCATAAAACTATCAATGGTGGTGACAGGCGTTGCAAAATCAATCACATCCAAACGACGAACAAACTCATCAGGCAGCGTGGTGCCAAGGAAATCTAATATCACATTGCCGCCTTCTTCCGTAATATTAACCGGCGTCGTAGGGTTAGAAAGTGTCACAATAATGTGCGCTTCGCCTTTCTTACCGCGCCTAAAATCAATGTTTTTTATTTCATGTTGACGCTCTATAACCTGATGAATTGCTTCGTCCTTCTCACCCGACTCACTATCGGCCACAGCAGGAGTAACACCCATTACTGCATCACTACCAAGAATAATATAAAAATCCTGTCCATCGACACGTGTTTCATATGGCACCATCCTGACAAGATTCAATACAACACGAGTGCGACCTTTCGCCTCCACTGCATTGATACTGCGCGCGATACCCATCCCAATAGGTATTTTTCTGGCGATGTTGCTGGTAGTACCTGGAAAATCCAGTGCAATACGTGCAGGGTTATCGATCGTAAAGCTAAGCGGCTGCTTAACTTCTTGCGTACCTGAAAGTGATAATTTAACCTGCACCCTGTCACCTGGCAGTGAAACAAACTCTACATCTTCCAGTGCTTGTCCCATCGCACCAACTTCCTGCGCATAAACGGGAAAAGACCCTGCTGTAAACAGCCCTAAAAAAACTATTCCCAGCTGCATTCGAAGCAATACCTTCATCGTATAGCCTCTCAAACTACTTAAGTTCTGGGTCTTCATTGTCCAACTCTCCCAATCCATATCATTCTTCATTCAGGGATAATGCCGCAGACCGGTTTTCCCATCCACCAAGGCCATCGGATACAATTTCAATCAGCGTTATGTCTTCGTCACTGACCTTTGAAATTTTCCCATCATTCTGCCCTATGTAATTCCCACTTTTAACTCTATATATAATTCCATCTGGCGCTTTGATAAGACCCCAGTTCGCACTGTCATACTCTAGTGTGCCCATCATCGTCAGCGTTTCCAGTGGATAAGATTCCAGCGTCTCCTTAACTCGATTACCATCAGGAGAAATCCCGCCTTTTTCACCATTAGATTTTGGTGAGTTATCGACCTTGGGATTAATCGTTGCCCAAGTGGCAAAAGGGTCTTTTAATTCATCTAGATAAGCGCTGTAGGTATACTTCTCAAATGGTTTTAATTCAGGTAATGGCTCAACTTTACCCGGATTTTCCGCTTTAACTTTTGCAGTAAAAGCCTCTAAATCACTAACACCACTATTACTGCATGCGGCAATCATCATCGTAGCACTCAGATAAACCCCGATACGGAGAGCTCGACTTAATCCATCTTTTTGCCCATCATTTGAAGATAGGCCATCGGCATTCATATTGAATCGTCTCTTCAACATGCTACTCTTCTTCCTCAATATAACGATAAGTCTTCGCCGTCGCTTCCATTAACAACATATCTTCACCATTTTTTTTACGTCCGCCATTCGGCTTAATGGTAAAATCATGCAACGTTACGATTCGAGGAAGCTCAGCCAGGTCACTCACAAACGTACCAAATTCATGATAATTACCGGACATCGTTAACTTAATCGGTAATTCGGCATAAAACTCTGCGGGAATCTCACTTTCAGGCCTAAAAAGATCAAACTCCAACCCGTTATCCAATCCAGTTCGAGAAACGTCCACCAACAATTCAGCCACTTCTGTTTTACTCGGCAGCTGTCTTAACATCGCACCGAATGAAAGCTTCATTTCATCCATTTGAGCCCGATAGGCATCGAGATTCGCCGCTTTTGCTTGTTTAATCTGGTACACATCCTTCAGTTCTTTCTCTTTTTTCTCAGCGACAGCGAGAACAGCTATTTGGTCCTGCGTATCAAACCAGTAGCCAGCCCCCAAAACACCTGCGGACAAAAGCACGATAACAATAGCCTTAAGCGCCACTGGCCACTTTGAGACATCATTAGGGTCAATTTTACCCAACTCTGAAAAATCAATATTTAGATTAACAGCCATGCCTTGCCTCTATGCCCCTTCTTCTTGTGATTCATTTTTGACAGGAACAACCTGTCTCACATGAAGCGTAAAAGTACTGGTACGTATGCGGCCTTTTAAATCTGCCTTAATAAACTCTAAGCGTGGATCAGCAAGCCACTCAGATTCATCCAGCTTACGCATAAAAATGGATACCGTTGCATTTGACTGCGCGACACCTGTGATTTTAATCGCCTTAGCACTCTGAGATATCTCAGTTAGATAAACACCTTCAGGTACATTTCGCACAAACTCATCAAACAGATGAACGATTTCTGGACGCCTGGTCTGCAATTGTTGAATCACATCCATGCGTGTCAATAAATTCTGTTTCTCTGATTCAAGGCTTTTAATTTCCTTAATTTTTTCTTCAACCACCGCAATTTCTTTATTCAGATATTCATTCCGAGCATTCTGCGCATCAACCAACGCAGCCATATGCATATGAACGTAAAAAATGATTGCGCCCATCAACACAACAGCACCGCCGGCTATGGACGCAAATTGTCGCTGAAGCTCTTTTCTCTGCCGCTCTCGCCACGGCAATAGATTAATGCGCGTCATTTAATCAAATCTCCTGATCGCTAAACCGCATGCAATCATCAACGCCGGTGCATCATTACTAATGACATCGGGTTTAATCTTCGATGCAAAGGTCATATCCATAAACGGATTGGCAACAGAAGTCGTAATACCCAGTTTTTCTTCAATCATTTCATCAATGCCTGGAATTGAGGCACAGCCACCCGCCAAAACGATATGATCAACACTGCTATACTGGCTCGATGAAAAGAAGAACTGCAATGAACGACTCACCTGCTGCGCCAGCCCCTCTTTAAAAGGCTGCAACACCTCACTTTTGTAATTGTCCGGCAAACCACCCTGTTTTTTTGCCATGCCCGCCTCATCATAAGAAAGGCCATAACGCTGCTGAATCTCTTCCGTCAACTGCTTACCACCAAAGACCTGCTCTCGCGTATAGATAGTTTTAAAATCATGCAATACATTCAGGATTGTCATCGTGGCGCCCACATCAATCACCGCAATGGTTTTTTCACTGCCATTATCGGGTAACTGCTGACCCAGCAATGAAAAAGCGGTTTCCATCGCAAATGCTTCCACATCAACCACTTCGGCTTTGACACCAGCAATATCTAATGCCGCGACTCGAACATCAATATTTTCACTGCGAGAAGCCGCCAACATCACATCAACGGAGGCCTCATCATTTTCTGTTGGGCCTAATACTTGAAAATCGAGATTGATCTCTTCCATTGGAAATGGGATATATTGATCGGCTTCACCCTGTATCTGCTCTAACATATCGTCATCAGATAACGATGCTGGCATTGTGATCACCTTAGTAATCACCGCTGAACCCGCCACGGCAACTGAAGCCGCTTTAGTTCGCGTCCCAGCACGTGTTAGTGCTCGAGATATTGCGCCGCCGACAGCCTCAACATCAACAATGTTCTTTTCTGCTACGGCATCGGGTGGCAGTGGCACCACGGTATAGCTCTCAACGCGATAACGACCGCCAGCAGTTTGACTTAATTCCAACAACTTTACCGCTGTTGTACTAATATCAAGCCCAATTAATGGAGGCGCTGTTTTCTTAAAAAATTGCACCTTATATCCCTTTATGGCCAATTAATGAAGATAATCTGCTGTTCTGTGATTTTAATCTCATTTTCAACTATAGGTACCAGGTAATTAAAAGACAATTTATATTTGCTAACGTCACAGATGTTATCGTCCGCTGTCGTAAAAAGTTTTATAATATTATCAAGATAAATTCACGATCTATAATTTTACCTGACGCGGCCTAATGAAATTTTTAAAAAAACTGTTCAAATCGATGCTGATTACACTATCGGCACTCTTCATTCTTGGCGCCACAACTGTATTAGGTGTTTATCTTTATCTATCACCTGACCTTCCGTCGATCGAAACATTAAAAGAGGTCAAGCTTCAGGTTCCACTGCGTGTTTATACTGCTGATAAGAAATTGATCTCAGAATTTGGTGAAATGAAACGCTCGCCACTAAAATTCGACGAAATACCACCATCAATGATCGATGCCATCCTGTCGGCCGAAGATAATCGTTACTTTGAACACCCAGGCGTCGATTATCAGGGGATTCTTCGAGCGATCATTAATCTCGCTATGACAGGTCAGAAATCGCAGGGCGGCAGCACTATCACCATGCAGGTCGCACGTAACTTCTTTTTAAGCAGTGAAAAGACCTATCTGCGAAAAATAAATGAGATATTTCTCTCTTTTAAAATTGAAAGTGAACTCACCAAAGAGGAAATCCTCGAGCTCTACCTTAATAAGATCTATCTAGGTCATCGCTCTTACGGGATCGCCGCCGCCGCACAGGTCTATTATGGTAAAACGATGGATCAGCTAACGATTGCTGATATGGCGATGATTGCCGGACTACCCAAGGCCCCCTCTCGCTTTAACCCTGTCACTAACTCAAAACGAGCCGTCACTCGACGTAACTACGTACTCGGGCGAATGCATGCGCTCAACCACATCGATACCGATACCTACGAAGATGCGCTCAACACAGAAGATACTGCAAAACTTCACGGCCTTTCGATTGAAGTCTCCGCACCCCATGTTGCTGAAATGGTGCGTTCACAGATGGTACAACAATACGGTGATGAGCAGACTTATACCGGTGGTTACAGAGTCATCACCACCATCGATTCACGCCTTCAAGTCGCAGCCAATAATGCACTACGACGCGCCTTACTCGATTATGACTCACGCCACGGCTATCGCGGTACGCTCGGCCATATTGATTTCACCAATCTACCTGCGATCGAATCATGGCATCAGTTGTTTAAAAACATTCCCAACATAGGCTATCTAACCGCTGCGGTGGTGCTGGCACTGGAGGAAAATGCCATCACGGTATTGCTTGATGCTGAAAAAGGCCAGGTCGTCCATATTCCATGGGGTGGCCTATCCTGGGCGCGCACCTACATTGATGACAACAAGCGTGGCCCTAAGCTCAACACAGCTGCCGACGTGCTCAAAGCCGGTGACCTGATCTACGTACAGGTCGACCCAAAACATGGCTGGCGCTTATCGCAGCCACCACAGGCAGAAGGCGCTTTGATCTCTGTCTCCGCGCACGATGGCCACATCATCGCACTCAATGGCGGTTATGATTTCCATCGCAGCAACTTTAACCGCGTCACTCAGGCCACTCGTCAACCCGGCTCAAATTTCAAACCTTTTATCTATTCGGCCGCACTTGAAAAAGGATTTACCACCGCCAGCATGATCAATGATGCACCCGTTGTTTTTGATGACCCCGGGCTGGAAAGCGCATGGCGCCCAGAAAACTACAGCGGTAAATTTTTTGGTCCGACACGACTGCGTCAGGCGTTAATCAAGTCCCGCAATCTAGTCTCTATCCGATTAATGCGCTCGATCGGCATCCCTTATGCGCTTGAATATGTCAGTCGCTTTGGCTTTGATGCCAACAGCCTGCCACGCGACCTTTCATTAGCACTTGGCAGTGGCGCAATCACACCATTACAGCTCTCAGCTGGCTACGCCTCACTTGCCAATGGTGGCTACAGTGTCACGCCTCACTTAATAAAGCAGATCATTGATGAAAATGACACCGTTGTCTTTGAAGCCAATCCAGCCACCGTCTGCCGCCTAGACTGCACCCTCTCGGCAGATGAGATTGATGCCCTGATATTAGATGAATCTAACGATGGCATGCTGCCACCACCACTTAATATCGCCAAGCGTATTGCATCAGAAGAAAACATCTATCTGATGACATCCATGCTGCGCGATGTGATCAAACGCGGCACAGGCCGACGTGCACTTCAGTTAAAACGCAATGACCTCGCAGGCAAAACCGGTACCACCAATGATCAGCAAGATGCCTGGTTTTCTGGTTACAATGCAGATGTCGCAACGATCGCCTGGGTGGGGTTTGATCAGGTTCGCTCTTTAGGCAACCGTGAGACGGGCGGACGGGCGGCACTACCCATGTGGATCTACTACATGAAAGAAGCACTGAAAGGTACACCTGAAAAACCATTCGAGCGCCCACCTGGCCTGGTGACTGTCCGTATCGATCCTGAAAATGGTCTGCTGGCCGAAAGCAACCAATCCGGCGCCATCTTTGAAACGTTTAGAAGTGAGTACGCGCCCACACGCTATAGCAAACCAAAAATTAAACAACCGCCCGTTATTGATGATGGTTCAGACACACCGGTTGTAGATGCGCCTCCTGCCCAGCTTTTCTAAAACGCTGCCAAGTGAAACATTCTGATAATAGTAATCCGCGTATACGCCAACGGTTAGCCGTTGAAGCCGCGCGCATCATGAGTGAAGAAAGCATCTCTGATTTTCACGCGGCCAAATGCAAAGCAGCAAAACGACTCGGCATCACTGGCGAACAAAATATGCCGCGTAATATTGAAATAGAGCTGGCACTAAAAGAGTACCAGGCTATTTTTCGAGCGGAACAACAAACAACAGAACTGGGTTCGCTTAGAAAAACAGCTGTCGATATTATGAGCCTGCTACGCGATTTTTTGCCGCGGCTGGTCGGCCCAGTGCTGCGCGGTACGGCAGATCACTATTCCGCCATCAACATTCACCTGTTCACTGATAGTAGCCAAACACTTGACTGGCTGCTCATCGAACATCACATCCCTTTTACTATTGATGAGCGTGAGTACCACTTTAATGATGGCGAGCTAAAGCGCTATCCACTCTATCTGATCGAAGATGAGGAAGCCAAAGTAGAATTAACCGTCTTTCCTGAAAAAGGGGTCCGCCAGGCACCAAAAAGCCCGCTGGATGGAAAACCAATTCAGCGGGCTTCAATTGCTGAAGTACAAGAACTACTTCAGCAGGAAGTAAGCGTTCGTTAACGTTTATCGTAACTATTCAGATTGCTTCTGAAATTTGTCAGTTCAAGGCAAAAATGTGCGTTTACAAATGTAAATGATCATTTTTTAACGCAGAAATGGCTGATTTCAGGAGTGAGCTGAATAGTTACCGTTTATCAACATCGACATAGTCACGCACATCCTCACCCATATACATCTGGCGTGGACGCCCAATACGCTGCCCCGGCTCACCAATCATCTCCATCCACTGTGATACCCACCCGATGGTACGTGCAACCGCAAACATCACGGTAAACATATTGGTCGGAATGCCCAGTGCCTTGTAAATAATACCCGAGTAGAAATCGACATTCGGATAGAGCTTCTTCTCAATAAAGTAGTCATCTTTCAACGCGATATCTTCCAGCCCCATCGCCAGCTCAAACAACGGATCATTCGGATCACCAAACTTCTCTAATACCTCATGACACATCTTGCGAATAATCGTCGCGCGCGGATCATGGTTTTTATAGACACGATGACCAAATCCCATCAAACGGAACGGGTCATCTTTATCTTTCGCCTTCGAGATATATTTTGGAATGTTTGACGCGTCGCCAATCTCATTCAGCATGTGCAACACTGCTTCGTTAGCACCACCATGAGCAGGCCCCCACAGTGCCGTAATACCCGACGAGATACAGGCAAATGGATTCGAACCTGAACTACCGGATAGACGTACCGTAGCAGTACTCGCATTTTGTTCGTGATCGGCGTGCAGAATAAAGATCATATCCAGCGCCTTTTCAGCAACCGGATCGACGACATAATCTTCACTCGGCACCGAGAACATCATGTGCAACAAGTTGGCACTGTAACTCAGTCTGTTTTTAGGATAGATAAACGGTTCACCAATCGAGTATTTATAACAGGCTGCCGCAATCGTCGGCATCTTCGCCAACATGCGATGCGCTGCGATCTCACGATGACGAGGGTCATGCACGTCAGTTGAATCATGATAAAAGGCAGAGAGTGATCCCACCACACCCACCATGCTCGCCATCGGATGCGCGTCATGATAAAAGCCTTTATAAAAAGTTCTCAGGCTTTCCTTTATCATCGTATGGCGACTGATCATACTGACAAAATCATCCAGCTCATCTTTGCTTGGTAGCTCACCATTCATCAACAGGTGCGACACCTCAAGAAAGCTGCTTTTTTCAGCCAACTGCTCGATGGGATAACCGCGATAACGCAAAATGCCTTCATCACCATCAATAAAGGTGATGCCACTACGGCAGCTTGCCGTCGACTGAAAGCCGGGGTCAAAGGTAAGATAACCATGATCCCGATAGAGGGTACTGATATCAATCGCAGGAATGCCTTGTCCATCAACCATTCCCGGCAGCTCAATACGCTTGCCCGTTTCATTGTCCGTAATTGTAAAGGTACGCTTCCCCATCTAACTCATCTCCCTCTCAGCAGTATCTCGTTCAGGATATTAATTCGATATCTTGTGTCACCTGATCAGATGACTGTTTGAACAAACGCGCCTCTTCATCACTCAGCGGTAATTCAATCACTCTTTCCATGCCACCCGCACCAAGCACCACCGGAACACCCAGCGCGATATCTTTCTGTCCATACTCACCATCTAGCATCGCCACACATGGCAGAATGCGTTTGCGGTCATTGCAGATCGCATCGATCATCGTCGCCACCGCGGCAGCCGGTGAATCATTCGCACTACTGGTCTTTTTCAATGCAAGAATCTCAGCGCCGCCATTTCGGGTACGATCAACAATGCGTTCGATCGTTTCAGCATCCATGAAATTGCTCACTGGAATACCACTGATGGTGGTGTAACTAATCATCGGCACCATTGAGTCACCATGACCACCGAGCACCATTGCTGACACATCTAAATTTGAGTAACCGGTTTCCATCGCAATAAAGCTTGCCATGCGGGCCGCATCCAGCACACCTGAAAGCCCAAAGACTCGACTGCGATCCCAGCCGGTCGCTTTCCAGAAGGCATATGACATCACATCGACAGGGTTCGTCACCAGAATCACCATCGCATTCGGCGCGTATTTCATCACGTCATCCGCGATTGGACGGATAACAGCAAGATTTGCCTCCAATACATCGGAACGAGACATCCCCGGTTTACGCGGCAGACCTGCGGTGATCACAACGATGTCTGAATCAGCAATGGCTGCATTGCTTTCATCGCCATTCACGCGCGTATCAAAACCAAAAAGTGGCGCGGATTCCTGCAGATCTAACGCGGTTCCTTTAGCAACCCCTTCACGAATATCGGTTAACACCACTTCGTGGGCGTTATCGCGATAGGCCAGAATCTGTGCGGTCGATTCACCGACTCGCCCCGCACCAATAATCGAAATCTTTTTCATGCTAGCTCCTTAGCGCTCTTTGCTCTTTATATAGCGGATGTTGAGAACCTTATTCCATTCTTAACGATTGCGTTCACTGGGATGAATCGGCCAGCCTAACAATAAATTGAGTTCGATTATATAGATAGCCCCGTTTATCAAAAACAGTTTAGCCGTAGCAACGGTGTTCGATGCGAGGATAAAACTCTGGATAGTCCATGCAGGCGACGCCAGATTCCACCGCAGCATAGGCCACTGCCGCAGGCACACGATCAATCAAACGCGGATCAAGCGGTGTCGGAATAATATAATTTCGCCCGAAACTCAGTTTATCTAGCTTGTATGCGCTCAATACTTCCTGTGGCACCGGCTCACGAGCCAGATCAGCCAACGCATAAACAGCCCCCATCAACATATGTTCATTGATTTGACGTGCACGCACATCAAGCGCACCGCGAAAAATAAAGGGAAAGCCAAGTACATTATTAACCTGGTTTGGGAAATCACTTCGCCCAGTCGCCATAATTAGATCATCACGGACTGCATTCGCTACCGCCGGATAGATCTCTGGGTCTGGATTAGAGAGTGCAAAAACGATCGGCTTAGCCGCCATCGAGGCAATATGCTCTGGGCCAACCAAATCTGGGCCAGAAAGCCCGATAAAAACATCGGCACCCGTCATTGCATCAGAAAGCGTGCGGTCATCAGTCTCTATCGCAAACTCCTCTTTATATTCATTAAGTCCATCTCGACCACGATAAATGACACCGCGCCGATCAAGCATGCGGAGATTTTCTTTTTTCGCACCCAACGCCACTAAAAGACGCATCGAGGCAATTGCTGCCGCACCCGCACCAAGGCAGACAATCTTCGCATTTGAAAGGCGCTTTTCCTGCAGCTCTAAACCATTAATCAAACCGGCAGCAGTAATCACGGCAGTACCGTGCTGGTCATCATGAAACACTGGAATATCGAGCTGCTCACTCAGGCGCTTCTCGATCTCAAAACAGTGCGGTGCCGCAATATCTTCGAGGTTAATCCCTCCAAATGTCGGCGCAATATTGGCCACGGTATTAATAAAATCCTCAGAATCTTTTGCAACCACTTCGATATCAAACACATCGATATCCGCAAATTTTTTAAACAACACGCCCTTGCCTTCCATCACCGGCTTACTGGCAAGACTGCCCACATTCCCCAAACCAAGTACTGCGGTACCATCAGTGATCACGGCGACCAGGTTTCCTTTCGCGGTATATTTGTATGCCGCTTCCGGATCTTTCGCTATTTCACGCACCGGCTCAGCGACACCAGGCGTATAAGCCAACCCAAGATCATCTTGCGTCATGCAAGACTTGGTGATCGAGATGCAGATCTTACCCGGCTCAGGTTGAGCATGATAATTCAGCGCCGCTTGTCTTTTCTCTTCAGTCATACAACCCACCCACACCTTATATATAGAATCTTTTTCGCACCACAGGGGGTGCGATTATCGGTCATTGCTCAGGCCGCTGCAAATCTCATCTGCCAAGTATCACCTCTAGTGAGATGAAATCAACTCAACATGTAACCAACTCCACCACAACAGCCGCCAACGTGATCAATCGTCGATGACCTTCAACACTGCAGGGTGCTGAATGCGCATCGACCAACGCCCCTTCCGCTGCGTTAACCAACCACGCGCCACCACCTCTTTCTGTGGAAGAGACGACAATAGTCCCTTATCAAAATAATGGGCATCTTCACGTGAAATACGCACTGAAGATTTTTCTGTGAATGAAATCCAGATCCATTTTTTGCTCCACTTAACCTTATTCACACGCCCTTTGATCTGTGCAAAGCCCTGATCACCACGCCTTAACGCAGCCGCATCGAGCACTTCAGGACCAGCTCCGCGCCACAGGCCTTGTCGTTTTATACGTGCAAGCTGCTCGAATTTTTGATAACAATCAACATGATATAAATTAGGTGGTATCGCAATGGCCATCGCATAGCCCTTTTCGAGCAACCACTGCTGCACACTACGGCCATCGTCCAGATAAAGGTGGGCGAGCACCCGACCATGACGATCAGCCTTTTCTCGCCCATATTGAACACCAATACGGGTGCCAACATTCAATAACTGACGCAACGCATCTCGCGCCTCCACGCCAAAGGCTTCTGCAGGCTTGTTATCCCGTGCAAGCTCTGGCGTGTTGATACCAATCAAACGGACTTTTTGCCCACCAACCAAATGCAGCGTATCGCCGTCGTGCACATATTTGACCTTATGATAGGCATCGATTTTTTCAGCGGTACACTGCCCAGCAGCACTGAGCGGTGAAAAGACGATCGAAAAGAGAAAAAACAGCAGTGCCGTAAACGAAAAAAGGGCGCCTGAATCAGGCACCCTTTTTAGTGAATCGGCGGCCATTGTTGGCGCCCTATTCAGATCAGCTTTTTTTGCCGTATTTCTGTCTAAACTTATCGACACGACCCGCAGTATCAAGGATCTTCTGCTTACCGGTGTAGAAAGGATGACACATTGAACAGACATCCAAACGCAGCTCTTTGCCCGCTGTAGAGCGCGTTTTAAAAGTGTTACCACAGCTACAGGTAACGTCAATCTCATTATAATTTGGATGGATATCCGATTTCATGCTGTTCAACCTCACAAATTTTTTATATGCCGCCACCTGAACCAACTCCAGGCACCGCACAAACTCTGGCCGCGTATTGTATGTAAATCCTTGCTGATCAGCAAGTCAATATAATCCAGCAAACCAACAAAATAGATTAAGCCATTGATTAATCAGGTAATGGCTTTGCAATAATTTCCGCTATCGCTTCATTGAATCAAAGAATTCAGCGTTAGTTTTGGTCGCCTTGAGCTTATCCATCAGGAATTCCATCGCCGCTAACTCATCCATTGGATGCAATAGTTTACGCAGAATCCACATTTTCTGAAGCTCATCTGGCTTGGTCAGCAACTCTTCACGACGCGTACCAGAGCGATTCAGATTGATTGCCGGGTAGATGCGCTTCTCAGCAATACGGCGCTCAAGATGCAGCTCCATGTTACCGGTACCTTTAAATTCTTCGTAGATCACATCATCCATACGTGAACCGGTATCAATCAAAGCCGTCGCAAGAATGGTCAAACTGCCGCCCTCTTCCACATTACGTGCCGCGCCAAAAAAACGTTTTGGGCGTTGCAGCGCATTGGCATCAACACCACCGGTCAGTACTTTACCGGATGACGGTACGACGGTGTTATAGGCGCGACCCAAGCGGGTAATCGAATCAAGTAAAATAACAACATCACGCTTATGCTCAACCAGACGCTTCGCCTTTTCGATCACCATTTCGGCAACTTGCACATGACGCGTTGCAGGCTCATCAAAGGTACTGGAGATCACTTCGCCTTTCACAGAGCGCGACATCTCTGTTACCTCTTCCGGGCGCTCATCGATCAATAGTACGATCATATAACATTCAGGATTCAGCTCGGTAATCGAATGCGCAATGCTCTGCAGCATCATCGTCTTACCCGCTTTTGGCGGCGATACAATCAAACCACGCTGCCCTTTACCAATCGGTGAAACCAGCTCGATGATACGCGCCGTAATATCTTCGGTGCTGCCGTTACCTAGCTCCAGATTCAAGCGCTCGTTTGCAAATAGTGGCGTCAGGTTTTCAAATAGCACCTTGCTCTTAGCCACTTCAGGCGATTCAAAGTTAATCTCATTAACCTTTAACAGTGCAAAATAACGCTCACCCTCTTTCGGCGGGCGAATTTTACCCGTAACCGTATCACCAGTACGCAGCGCAAAACGGCGTATCTGGCTCGGTGACACATAGATATCGTCTGGGCCAGCCAGATAAGAACTGTCCGCTGATCGCAAAAAGCCGAAGCCATCCTGCAATATCTCCAACACGCCTTCGCTGTGAATATCTTCACCTTTTTTAGCATGGGATTTAAGAATAGCGAAGATTAGATCTTGTCGACGCGAACGCGCCATGTTTTCGATGCCCATTGATCGGGCGAGCTCAAGCAGCTCTGCAGCGGACTTTTGTTTCAGTTCAGTAAGATTCATATGAGATTTTATGGGTTGTTATTGATAAAGCGAAGTGAGCAAAATATAAGAACGGATTCCACCTCTGAAATATTTAAATTGGTTTTACTTAAGGAGAGGTGTGCCGGTAAGGGCGTTGATTCTTTATTTTTAGAGTAGAACCAGACGCTACCACTCTTTCGTAGTAACGTCCAGCTCCAAAGATACTTTAATGGAAATTATTTTTAATTGTTGCTGTCGATAAATGCTGAGAGCTGAGATTTTGAGACGGCACCCACTTTGGTCGCCTCTACATTACCCGCCTTAAACAGCATCAAAGTTGGAATACCACGGATGCCGTAGCGTGGTGGCGTTGCTGGATTGTCATCAATATTGAGTTTAGCAATCCGAATCTTGCCATCATATTCCACCGCAATCTCTTCTAGAATCGGTGCGATCATTTTACATGGCCCACACCATTCCGCCCAGAAGTCTACCAATACAGGTACTTCAGACTTTAATACATCATCTTCAAATGTGGCGTCTGTTACTGCGCTAATATTGTCACTCACCCGCTATGCCTCCAAATTACTTATTCAATTGACCTAAATCCATTTCGTCCCTGCCTCAGGATTTATGGCTAAACGTAATTATTAACAATCTAGGCACAATACACAAACTATTGTGTCAATAATAAAAACCATAAAGAGTTCACTGAATCTGCTATCCTTTCTTGAATATGAGCGATAATCACCTATCTAGCACGCTGTTCTCATCTCTGAATCTTCCAGAGGAACTCTCGCAGGGCATTGAAAAAACAGGCTTTACTCAATGCACCCCGATTCAGGCGGAGACGCTGCCTCTGGCATTGGCGGGTTCCGATATCGCGGGTCAGGCGCAAACGGGAACGGGTAAAACCGCTGCTTTTTTAATTGCACTGATGAACAGATTGCTGACTAGTGGGGCTGATAAAGCCAGCTACGGACATAATCCACGCGCATTAGTCCTCGCACCCACCCGCGAACTGGCACTCCAGATTCATAAAGATGCGGTCGCACTCGGTGAAGCAACCGGACTTAAGATTGGCGTTGTCTACGGCGGTGCCGGTTATGACACACAAAAAGAGATGTTGCGCGAAGGGCTCGACATCCTGATCGGCACACCTGGACGCACCATCGATTTCTTCAAACAGAACATCTTTAATCTCAAATCGATTGAAGTGATGGTACTCGACGAAGCCGATCGCATGTTTGACCTTGGCTTTATCAAAGACATCCGCTTTCTGTTACGCCGCATGCCGGATCCAGAGAAGCGCCTTAACCTGCTCTTCTCTGCCACGTTGTCATTCCGTGTGATTGAACTCGCGTATGAACATATGAACAACCCGACGCTGATCAAGATTGAAACGGAAAAGGTCACCGCCGACAAGGTCGTACAGCAGATGTATTACACCTCTAACGATGAAAAGATTCCGCTACTGCTTGGCCTGCTCAAACAACTTGATCCACTGCGCTCCATTATTTTTGTCAACACAAAAGATGCGGGAAACAAGGTTAATGCCTTTTTAACCGGCAACGGTTTTAATGCCGGCACACTCTCCGGTGATGTCCCCCAAAATAAGCGTATTAGCCTGCTCAAACGTTTTCAGGATGGCGATCTACCCATACTTGTCGCGACTGACGTCGCCGCACGCGGCCTGCACATTCCCGATGTCAGCCACGTCTTTAATTATGATCTACCACAGGACTCGGAAGATTATGTTCATCGCATTGGCCGTACGGCACGCGCAGGTACCAGTGGTGTTGCGATTAGTTTCGCCTGTGAAGACTACGCCTTTGCACTACCAGATATTGAAGCGTATGTCGGCAATAAGATCCCGACTGAGCGCGTCACGACTGAGTTGTTGACTGCACCAGAACCACCGATCTACCCTAAAAAGAGCCCGAAGGATCACCGCAATCAAAAACCGGACAGCAATCAACGCCGTCGCCGCCCACCAAAGCGCTCACATTCAAAGGCGACCTCTAGCAACTAACAGATATGAGCCCCGTATATGGAGAGTAGTCATTTAGAGCTCATCATCCGACTCAGCTTCTTTTTTGGCATCTTTGCCATCATGGCCCTGTGGGAACTTAAATCACCGCGGCGGCCTCTGCGTAGCGCCAAACGATTTCGCTGGCTCAATAATATCGGCCTCACCTTTTTCAATACACTATTACTCCGCCTGCTATTCCCAACCGCCGCCGTCGGCGTGGCGCTCTACGCCTCCCAGCAACAGTGGGGAGTGCTTAATCATGTCGATCTACCACTGTGGCTTGAGGTCATACTCGCCGTGGTGATACTGGATTTTTGCATCTACCTGCAACATCGGCTGTTTCACCGCGTTCCTATGTTGTGGCAACTACACATGATGCATCACAGCGACGTCGACCTTGATGTCACCAGCGGCGCGCGCTTTCACCCGATTGAAATTATTTTATCGATGCTAATCAAGATGACCCTTATCTGTCTGCTTGGCCCTGCCATTGTGGCGATCATAATCTTTGAGGTCATTCTCAACGCGGTCGCGATGTTTAACCACAGCAATGTTTACATCCCCGCGCCTGTCGACCGGGTACTGCGTCGCTTTGTGGTCACGCCAGACATGCACCGCGTCCACCACTCTGTAATCAAAAATGAAACCAACAGTAATTACGGCTTTAACCTGCCGTGGTGGGATCGACTCTTTGGTAGCTACTGCGCACAACCGGCAAAGGGACATGATGAGATGACGATCGGCCTGCTGCAATTCCAGCAACCTCAAACTCAGTCATTCATCTGGATGCTACGCCTGCCCTTTCGCGGAAAAAGCGGCAGTTACGATCAGTAATTCACTACCTCAAGCACTGCCGCTATGATCTAATGACAGCGCGATGATAATTCATATTAACGCGCTCATAACAGGAAAAACGATGCCCGATATACAGCCCTTATCCGCTGATGCCCTTTATCATCACTGTCGCTTATCAGACCTTACCTTTGAGACCACCGGCGAGCTGCCCGACCTCACACAGATCATCGGCCAGACCCGCGCACTGGATGCGCTGCGCTTTGGCATCGGCATCCAGCAACCAGGCTACAACCTCTATGTACTCGGGCCACACGGCGTCGGCAAGCAGACCGCAGTACGCGAATATCTGGAGGCAAAGTCTATAGAGAACCCCGCGCCTTCGGATTGGTGTTACATCAATAACTTTGAACAGACCAATAAACCACGCGTTTTACAACTACCCGCCGGTGATGGCGTCCGCCTCAACAAAGATATCAAAAAGCTATTAACCGATATTGTTGCCGCAGTGACTAGCGCATTTAATAGCGCTGAATACCAGGGCCGTATCGACGAAGCCGAACAGGTACTACATCAGCAACAGGAAAAGGCATTTAATGCGCTTAAAGAAAAAGCAGCCCGATTCCACATCACCCTGGTGACTACCCAGGATGGCTTTGCCTTCGCGCCAACCAATGATGGTGACGATATCATCAAGCCTACCGATTATGAAAAGCTACCACCTGCAGAGCGAGAACGGATCGAAGCAGAGATTGATAAACTGCAGGAAGAGCTACAGGCGATACTGCGCCAGTCACCACAATGGCGTAACGACACCAAAGAAAAAATTCTACAGATTGACCGTGAAACAGGCACGCTTGCAATCGGCTTTCTCTTTGATAATATCAAAAGCCTCTATCGCGAACTACCGTCTGTTCTTGCCTACTTAGATCAGGTGCAACAAGAGGTGATCGATAATTTAGATGATTTCCGCGAACAGGGCATGGTTGATGGTTTGCCCGAACAGGACACTAACCACACCCCGTCGCATCGTCGCTACGAAATTAACGTACTCATCGATCACAGCAACTCAAAGACAGCACCGGTGATCTACGAAGACAACCCGATGCACGATAATCTGGTAGGCCGGGTTGAGCATGTCACCCACATGGGCACCCTCATCACCGACTTTACCTTGATTCAGCCCGGCGCACTGCATCGTGCCAACGGTGGCTATCTGATTCTCGATGCACGTAAAGTACTGCTTCAACCATACGCATGGGAGGCGCTTAAACGCACCCTCTATTCACATGAAGTGCGGATCGAATCCCTGGGGCAGATGTTAAGCCTGATCAGTACCGCCTCGCTTGAACCCGAAGCGATACCGCTGGATGTTAAAATCATCCTATTGGGTGATCGCCAGCTCTATTACATGCTTTATGCGTATGACCCCGACTTTGCCGAACTGTTTAAGGTCGCAGCTGACTTTAGTGACTCCATGGCACGCGATGAGAACAACACCCAGCTCTATGCACAAATGATTGCCACGGTCGCGCGCAAACATTCACTGCGCCCTTTCCACCGCGATGCGGTCGCACGTCTGATTGAACACAGTTCACGGCTCTGTGAAGATGCCAGCAAACTCTCCTCCCGTATTGGCACACTGACCGAACTACTACAGGAATCCGATTACTGGGCAACGGAGCATGGACGTAAAACCGTGACACAGGAAGATGTCGATAAGGCGATCAATAAAAAGATCTATCGTTCAGACAGAGTTCGTGAATACATTCATGAATCAATTAGACGCGGCACATTGCTCATCGATACCGACAGTCAACGCGCCGGGCAGGTCAATGCGCTCTCGGTGATCGAACTCGGTGACTTTGTATTTGGCCAGCCCTCGCGCATCAGCGCAACCGTGCGCGTGGGTGAAGGTGATGTGATCGACATCGAACGCGAAGCCGAACTCGGCGGTGAAATTCACTCCAAGGGGGTGATGATCCTCTCCGGTTTCCTTGCTTCGCATTACGCAGTTGATGCGCCGTTGTCACTCGCGGCAAGCCTTGTTTTTGAACAGAGTTATCACGGCATTGAAGGCGATAGCGCATCGATGGCAGAACTCTGCTGCCTGCTCTCTGCGCTAGCGGAAATACCGATAAAGCAATCACTCGCGATTACTGGCTCAGTCAATCAGTTTGGTGAAAGCCAACCGATCGGCGCTGCCAATGAAAAGATCGAAGGCTTTTTTGATATCTGCCATATGCGCAGCCTCAATGGCGCGCAAGGTGTTTTAATTCCCAACACAAACGTCGAAGATCTGATGTTACGTAAAGATGTTGTTAATGCGGTTAAACAGGGGCAGTTTAATATCTACCCATTCCACAATGTCGACGAAGCGATGGAACTACTCACCGGAGAGCGTGCGGGCGTACGTGACAAAGAAGGCAATTACCCCGAGGCTTCGATCAACTATAAAGTTGAACAGCGACTGCATGAGTTTGCCTTACTACGGCATAACTTTGGTGAGCCAACAGCACCCACTACGCCAGAAAAAACGGATGGCAATAAACCAAAAACCGCTCCTGTCTAGGATTAATCTTCACCGCCCGGGCGAAGGCTCTCAACAAAGATAATTGAATCAAAGGTACGGTTCAGTGTTGAACTATGGAAATTCGCCATCGTTGTCCCTCGACTATACTCAATGGGATCACCAACATTAAATTCAGCACGCGAGCCTGCAATCCACTGTTCGGTAACACCCTTTGCAACACGAATATAACTGTAGGCCTTGGTTTGAATCACCTCCGCAACCAGACCACTATTCGGCAGCTTACGTTTAGGTTTCGATAGTTTGGCCTGTCGCTGCTGTTGATAACTTTCTAATTGCTGTTGCGACCCCCAGAAACCGATATCACCACGCTCATCAAGGCTCGCATATTCTGCCGTTTTATAATAACCATCACGATTGGTGCCACCAATAATGTAGATTCGGTTGTTAACAATCACACTGCCAAAATTTGCGCGCACAGATGAGAGTGGCGTTGTGTATCGCCACTCGGCCAGTTCACCGTTAGCCTGCTGCTGAGTCAATTCGATCTTATCGGTATAAGCCGCGCCATTCAGGCCGCCCAGCGCATAAAGCTGTTGGCCATTAGCTGCGGATGAGAGCCCATAACGCGGCGCTTGCATCGGTGCTGTTTTTTTCCAGACAAGCTCGCTACCCACTGATGGTTGAGTAAACTCGACCTCGGTTAAACCAACACCTTCGCTTTCGGCATGACCACCGATCGCATAGACAAATGCATTCAATGATTTAACACTGTTGATATAGCGCGTCATCGTCAGTGGGTTTGTCTCAACTTGCCAGCGCCCCAGACTGCCATCTTCATTAATGGCCGCACTTTCAACTGAATCAAGCAATGTCCCCGCAAAACCACCCAGTGCATAAAGACGTTCATTCGCGACAAACAGTTTCACGCAACGGCGTGGGTACTGCAGCCTGTAGCGCTCAGTCACCCAGCCCTCTAACGCACCACTGTCTGTAATCCGAGATCGCTCAACACTGCGCAGCAGTATTTTACCGTTTTCGCCTTTACCACCACCGACCGTATAAATAAATCCGTTGTGCTCAACCGCATCAAAAAAACCACGGGCATCATTAAGGATGGCACTACGCTGCCACGGCCCAAGCGTGCCATCTGGGTTGATCTTGCTGTATTCCGTTGTGTTTAGAAAATCACGACCGTTGATGCCACCAATCGCGTAGATGACGTCATTTACCTGCAATATCGAAGCCCCTGCACGGGCACTGTTCATCTCACTGGTTTGTTGCCAGCCTGGAATCCACACTGCCTGCGCCAACACCTGCTTTGTGAAACCCACAAACAATAGTGCGAGCAATACTATCGAGACACATTGGCGATTCATCTAATATTCCGTCTTTGATCAATATACAGCCATGTTAACAGGGATCGATCTCAGACGTGAACCGCCTCGCTAGTCCTCGTTTATGCTTGCCACCTTCACATCTGCGGCGCAGCGAAATCCAAGGTCTTCATGCTGTGATTCCGGCTTCAGGTTGTAACGATATGCACCGCGCTGAAACAGCTTCAGTGCATAATGGCCATCGCCGCCCCATGCGGCCCCTTTCACCACTTTAAATATTTCACCAAAATCTTTGCTGGTATAGTCAGAGCCTTCGTATGATTGATACCAGTCTGCCGTCCACTCCGAAACATTGCCGCTCATATCCAGCACACCGTACGGCGACACATCGCCCTGATAGGAACCAATCGGCGCGACACCATCATCCCAGATCTCTTCGCCGGTATTACTCTGCCCATAGGCCCACTGATTCCCCCATGCAAACTCTAACCCCTTCTCTCCGCGAATACTCTTTTCCCATTCAGCCTCTGTCGGCAGACGCTTACCTTTCCATTCGCAGTAAGCCTTGGCGTCATGCCAGCTAACATAGACAACCGGCAACCAATCCATATAGGCAAAACGCTTATCGATCACATCGAGCAATTCATCTTTTGTCATTTTACGGGTATCGATATCAAGCCGCAGCACCTTCACCGCAAAGCGCCTCACTTTTTCCAGCGCTACCGCATCAAGTTTAGCTCTTCGCAAACTCAGCAGATATCCATTGTTGACCCAGTATTGTGGTGGGTGATATTTTTTCTGGTCGACAAAGGCCTTAAACTGACCATTGGTGACTTCGTGCTCATCAATATAAAAACTAGCCACGTACTGCTTATGCTCCGGGTGCTCATCCAGATACCACGGCTTGGTATTGCCATATTCACCTGAACTATTCGTATTATCCGCCTTATTACTGCCCATAATAAATTCGCTTGCCGGGATCAGCTTCATTTCCTGACCAACATTGGCCACGCTCTCCTCAGTAGCACCAACGGAAGTGGCTACCAGCAGCCCAATGCTGACACTTAACCCTAACAAAACTCTAGATGTCATCTAGTCGCTCCTCTGAATCTTTCGCACAGCGGAAGCCAAAACCCTTGTTTCGTGTTGTGCGTAAAAAGAATGATCGATTAAATGCAGGGGCAGATACCCCGCATTTGTAAAAACTACAATTCCACCATGAGCCGCCTTTCAGGGTCTTGTATGTCTTGCCGTAATTTTCTGTCGGCTTGGTATTGCCGGGATAGGCTTCGTACCAGGACGATGTCCATTCCCACACATTGCCAGACATATCTAATATCCCAAATGGACTAACACCCTCTTTAAATGCACCGACCGGCGTGGTTCCACCTGTTTGCTTTAAGGTATTCCAGCGCTGAGGCATGTTTGCCTTTGTAATATCGAATACATTCCCCCACGGATAAATCCTGGCATCACCGCCCCTCGCCCCTTTCTCCCACTCGGCACCCGTCGGTAAACGCTTACCAGCCCACGCACAATAATCTGTTGCGTCGTACCAACTAACGTAAACAACTGGGTGATCAGTAAAACCATCTGGAAAGGTTCTATTTTCATAATGGCGCGGGGACTTTCGATTTGTTGCATCGATAAACTGCTTGTATTGCAGATTCGTAACCTCATAGCGATCCAGCCAATAATCTTTTAGAAACACCCGATGTTCAGGTCCCTCATCAGACATCCGCTGGTCTGAGCCCATAATAAATTCACCCGCAGGAATCAACACCATTTCATTGGGCAGTTTACCGATTCGCGTACTCTCATAGGTCATCGGCAAGTGCATTCCCGGTGCAAATTCACCATTTTTTTGACTGCTTAATAACCCAACTTGCTGATGTACTGTCTTATCTACTCTGTTCGCGCTGCTCTTTACCTCATTCCCGGCATGGCAACTAATACAACCGTCAAGCGTCTTTCGCTTTACAACAGGATGGCTCATCTCGGTGTGACAACTTTGGCACCCTTGTGGCTCAGAGCTGATCGTGGCTGCGTGGACATAGCCAGTGGCTAGTAACATGGCCACTGCTAACATGCCGCACCCCCACTTCACTTTACTTCTTAAGATAGCCCTTACCCCTCTTTCCAGCAAAATGACTCTGAATCGGATACGCTTGCTAATTTCAGATCAGACAAGCAAATTCCGTATAAATAATCGGATATAAAGCCACACAATTTACGCAAGAATAATCGATGAAAATAATCGATATAACCGATGCTTATTAAATATCCTATTCAGCAAAAATTCAATATCTATTATTTTGCGAGTCTCATTAGGTGGCAAGTGGTATTTAGGTGCCTTATAAGCCTTTAAATGTGACACCAATCACAAATCTGACCGGTTTAACTATAGTTTAGCTGAACCTTTGCTGAACCAGGGTTGACACCCGCTATCGACCATGGCATAAAAGAGCGCTGGTAATACTCACCACATGTGAGACATATTGCTTACTTCCCCGCATTAGGGTTTCCGGTAGAGAAACGCATATCGGGGGGGGTTGTTACAGGTTTTCAGAGGGGAGAGTCTGTAGCTGTTTTATCCATTAAATACCCTTGAATGAGGAGAAAAGTATGAAAGCACGTTGGTTAAGCGTTCCTGCCGCGGCTCTCTTGATGTTAGGCTCAAGTCAGGCTTTTGCTGACCTGGATCTTGCTAAGAAGAGTGGTTGTCTAGCATGTCACAGTATTGAGAAAAAAGTAGTTGGCCCAGCATGGAAAGATGTTGCAGCCAAATACAGCGCTGGCGACAAAGCCGCGCTAGTTGCTAAAGTTAAGAAAGGCGGCAAAGGTAACTGGAATGACGTAACGGGTGGCGTTCCAATGCCTCCATACTCACCACGTGTTTCTGATGCAAATATCGAAACACTGGTAGACTTCATTCTTGCTCTGTAATTCAGACTAAGAATCGAAGTAGAAAGGCCAGTCTTAATGACTGGCTTTTTTTTGCCTGCTAATCGGGCAATGCAATGAACCAGATAAGATCATAAACACCACCTTCCCACACCCCCCTACATTGGTGCTAATATAGAATCCACTATAAAAACAATCATTAGCAGCAAGGTAACTTTGATGCCCCCAAAACAAGCTTTTCCAGCCGTGATGGCATTTTCAGGCAACGATCCGACCGGTGGCGCAGGCATTCAGGCCGACATCGAGGCGCTCGCCAGTATGGGTTGCCACGCAGCCCCCGTTATCACCTCGCTAACGATTCAGGACACTCAGGATATTCAGGGCTACGTGCCAATTGATGCCAGTCTATTGGTTCAACAGGCGCGTGCCGTACTCGAAGACATGCCCATCGCCGCCTTTAAAATCGGTATGCTGGGCAGTGTTGAAGTGATTGAAGCGGTGCACACTATTCTAACGGATTACGCGGATATTCCCGTCATACTTGACCCAGTGCTAGTGGCTGGCGGCGGTAGCGAGATTGCTGACGAAGAGATGATCGATGCGATCACCTCACTGCTCTTGCCACAGACTACCATTCTGACACCCAATAGCATCGAAGCACGCATCCTCGCTCATGAAGCTGATTCATTAGATGCCTGCGCACAGGAACTACTCGAGATGGGGTGTGATTATGTACTGGTCACCGGCACCCACGAAGCGACCACCGAGGTCACCAACACCCTCTATGGCAACCGCCGTAAACTGGAATCATTCACCTGGGAGCGCCTGCCCGAAACTTATCACGGCTCTGGCTGCACGCTCGCGTCGGCTATCGCCGGGCTGATTGCACAAGGCATGGAACCTTTCACCGCCACTCATGAAGCGCAGGAATATACCTGGGAATCGTTACGCGCGGGCTACCGTCTCGGCATGGGTCAACACCTGCCCAACCGCTTTTTCTGGGCCCGAGATGAAGCCGACGAAACCGAAGAAACGGAAGCGCCCGAAGATAAGAGCAGCGAAGACGACACCACCGACAAGGCATGAGCGCCCCATTAGCGCATAACCACAGTCATCACGACTGCTTTCACGGCCTCTATGCCATCACCCATGAGGTTGCGCAATTGAGCACAACGGCATTGTGCGACCAGATCACAGCAGCGATCGATGGCGGTGCGCGGATTATTCAGTATCGCCACAAAAACCTTTCGGCTGCCCAGCGGGAAGAACAGGCGCGCGCCCTGCTTGCTTGCTGTCGTGAACGCTCAATTCCACTATTGATTAACGATGACGTGGCACTCGCCGTCGCCATCGGCGCCGACGGCGCCCATCTTGGCAAAGATGACATGGCGCTGGCAGCAGCACGCGCTCAGCTGGGAGAGCAGGCAATCATCGGCACCTCCTGTTACAATTCCATCGATTTAGCGATTACGGCGCAGCAGGCTGGCGCAGATTATGTCGCCTTTGGGCGCTTTTTTGCTTCCAGTACAAAACCGTTGGCGATTGAGGCAAAACCGGTGTTATTGCAACAGGCAAAAACCGCGCTCAATATTCCAGTCGTTGCGATTGGCGGCATCACTGCCGACAATGGCAAGCTGCTGATTGATGCAGGGGCCGACATGCTGGCCGCAATCAACGGCATCTTTGCACAAACAGAGATTCGTGTGGCGGCACAACAATACGCACAACTATTTAACACAGACAGACAATAGAAAAATTTAAGGGAAGCAGCAATGACACGATCACACGACCTTTATACCGAAGCCAAAAAACACATCCCGGGCGGCGTCAACTCCCCGGTACGCGCCTTTAATGGCGTTGGTGGTGAGCCTGTTTTTCTGAAACGCGGTGAAGGCGCTTATACCTTTGATGAAGACGACAACAAATATATCGATTATGTCGCCTCATGGGGGCCAATGATTCTTGGCCACGCCCATCCAGCGGTGACCAAAGCGGTCAAAGACGCGGTCGACAACAGCCTCGGTTTTGGTACCCCGACCCACATCGAAACGGTGATGGCTGAAAAAGTGTGTGAGCTAGTGCCATCGATCGAAATGGTGCGCATGGTCAGCTCCGGCACCGAAGCCACCATGAGCGCGATTCGCCTCGCACGCGGTTTCACCGGTCGTGATAAAATCGTCAAATTCGAAGGGTGCTACCACGGTCACTCCGACTCCTTATTAGTAAAGGCCGGTTCGGGCGCACTGACCCTCGGCGTACCGACCTCGCCAGGTGTACCAGCAGCACTCGCCGAACTCACCATCACGCTCACCTTTAATGACATCGAACAGGTCAAAGAGACATTTGCTCAGATCGGTGACGAAATTGCCTGCATCATCGTTGAGCCAGTTGCCGGTAACATGAACTGTATTCCACCGGTACCGGGCTTTCTTGAAGGGCTGCGCGAAGTGTGTGACAAACACGGCACCGTATTGATCTTTGATGAAGTGATGACCGGTTTTCGTGTCTCCCTCGGCGGTGCGCAGCAACACTACGGCGTAAAACCCGATATGACCACTCTCGGTAAAGTGATCGGTGGTGGTCTTGCAGTCGGTGCCTTTGGTGGCAAACGTGAAATCATGGAGCAGCTCGCACCACTTGGCCCGGTCTATCAGGCAGGCACCCTTTCCGGCAATCCAATTGCGATGGCCGCCGGTCTTGCGACACTCACCGAACTTGAAAAGCCTGGTGTGTTCGAAGGGATCGTTTCAAATACCGAACACCTGGTAGATGGCATGCTAACCCGCGCCAAGGCGTTCAACATTCCAATGACCGCCAACACCGTCGGCGGCATGTTTGGTCTCTTCTTCACCGGTGAAGAGAAGGTCACCACCTTTAAACAGGTAACCGAGTGTGACATCGAACGCTTCAAAAAATTCTTTCATGCGATGCTGGAAGATGGCATCTACCTTGCGCCATCGGCCTACGAAGCGGGCTTTGTTTCGGCAGCACATAGCCATCGTGACATCAAGAGCACACTGGTCTCTGCTGAAAACGTGTTCTCAAAACTCTAACATCACCCCCGGCTGAAACGCACACCATGCAACAGCAAAAACTAGGTCGTAGCGGTATCGAGGTCAGTCGCATCTGCCTCGGTACCATGACCTGGGGTGAACAAAACAGCGAGGCCGAGGCACACGCGCAACTCGATGCCGCGCTCGACTTCGGTGTTAATTTCATCGACACCGCCGAGATGTATCCGGTACCACCAATGGCGAGTACCTATGGTGAAACCGAACGCTACATCGGCAGCTGGCTAAAGGCGCGCAACAATCGCGACAAAGTGGTCCTCGCCACCAAGGTGATGAGTCGTTCCGACGACCTCACCTATGTGCGTGATGGCAACATGCAGCTCGATCACAAAAACATCACCGCAGCACTGGATGCCAGCCTCGAACGGCTACAAACAGACTATGTCGATCTCTATCAACTTCACTGGCCAGATCGTAAAACCAACTACTTTGGCCAGCTCGGTTACCGCCATCCTGAAGTCGATGAGAGTGTGCCGATTGAAGAATCACTACAGGTACTTGCCGATCTTGTTAGATCAGGCAAAGTACGTCATGTCGGTATCTCGAACGAAACTCCATGGGGCGCAATGCGTTTTATACAACTTGCACAAACTAAGGCCCTGCCGCGCGCGGTATCGATTCAGAATCCATACAGCCTGTTGAATCGATCCTTTGAAGTCGGGCTTGCTGAAATTTCACATCGTGAACAACTTGGCCTGCTCGCCTATTCGCCACTCGCGTTTGGCACGCTCAGCGGTAAATACCTTAACGGTGAGCAACCCGCTGATGGCCGCCTCACGCTTTATTCTCGGTTTTCACGTTACACCAGTGACGTGGCTCAACTCGCGATTGCAGCGTATGTCGCGCTCGCACGGCAACATGGACTTGACCCGGCACAGATGGCGCTTGCCTATCTACATTCACGTCCGTTTATTACCAGCACCATTATTGGTGCGACCACCATGCCGCAACTGCAGAGCAATCTCGAAAGCATCAACCTGATACTCAATGACGATGTCATTTCCGGGATCGAAGCGATTCACCAACGCTGCCCCAATCCTTGCCCATAATTTTATAACTCTTTCTCAAAACTGCGCTCAATGACTCCAGTAATAAAAGCCCCCTTTAAACGGTCGCGTCTATTCTCAACTTGCCTCGCGCTCTTTATGCTCGCCGGTACCACACAGGCGAATAGTGCGCGGATTGAAAACGTCACGGTTTACGCCGGTAAACAGAGCGACGTCACCATCGACCTTAACTCGCTCGATACGCTTGATAACAAGGGCATTGATGTGAAGCAGGCGATGCTCGCACCTGGCGGTCCCTATTTAAAACAACGCCTGCCACTGCTTAATGAACAGGCGTTCGACCTCGCACTTGCAAACAATCATGCGTTTATTGCCACCGCCGATGACGGCCTGCTGGTTGTCGATATCTCAGAGAACATCACACCCACCGTAGTGGCTCGCCTGACGTTACCGCATACGGTCAAACAGCTAACTGTCGTTAACAATCGCCTCTACGTGAGTGGTGATCGACAATTCTCGATTGTTGATATCACCCTGGCGGCAACACCCAAAGTGACTGGAAAATACAAAACAGATGATGAGATCATTGCGGTCGATGCACTCGCCAACGGAACGGCCGCCATTTTGCTGGCCAACAATCGCTTACTTTTTCTCGACGCCAGCATAGCAAACAAAATCAAATTGCACTCGACCACCACCCTCGAAAATGATGGCGATGACCTCAGCATCAGTGACTCACGCATCTATCTTGCGATGGGTGAAGCGGGTATCACCGTACTCGACAGCAGTAACGCAACAGCCATTACCACGCTTCATCGCTATCGTACCAGTGACGCTGCCGTCAACCTGAAACAGAATGACGGCATTCTCTATGTCGCCACCACTAGCGCTGGTGTCACGCTGTTTGATATTAGCAACGCTAACCGTTTTAGCTGGCTTGGCAGTCATCAAAAAGTCGGCAGTGCCACCGACGTTGATGTTAACGGTGAGATGGTGATGGTACTCAATGATGAAAACCACCTTGCGCTACTGGATGCCGGCATGCCAAGTATGCCCTCTATTATGGCAACCTATAGTCACCCGCTGCATACACAACGCCAGTTGGTCGCCTTTGCGCAACAGGACGGCCGCCTGTTTGCGATCTCCAGCGATGAACTGCTTGAATATGATTTCACTACCCTGCCACCCGTCATCAGTAACGAAGGACTCGATTTTGGCCAGGGGGTTAACTTTGGTGGACAGCGCCGCGGCTTTATCCGCGATAACACGCTTTTCGTCGCGGACTGGTTTTCCGGCATCCACCTTTATGACATCACCGAACCACACCAGCCACTGCTGCTATCGAGTCTTAAAACAAAAGGGTCACCAAAGGGCATTGTGGTGCGTGATGATTACGCTTACGTCGCCGATGATGATCACGGCCTATTAGTCGTTGATATCAGTGATCCGCATCAACCCAAACCGGTTGCGACATTACAAACCTCAGGGCTCGCTTACATTCCACAACTACAAGGCGACCTGCTTTACCTTGCCAGTCATAGCGGTGGTTTTCAGATTATCGACATCAGTGAGCCGACAAAACCCAAGCTACTTAGCAGCGTCAACACCGCGGGCAAGGCCTGGGGTATTCAGGTACGCGGCGAGCTGACCTTTATTGCCGACGATGAATCAGGCCTGCTGATTTTTAATACCAGCGACCCAATGGCACCGAAACAGATCGGACAGTTTTCACCCGGCGGCGCTGCTGAAGATGTCGCGATCGATGGCAACTACGCCTTCGTTACCTTTTTTGATAGCGGTGTCTATATTGTCGATATCAGTGATCCAGCCAAGCCAACAGAAATCAGCCACGTAGCAACACCCGGCAATGCACGCGGTGTTGAGCGTAAAGGGGATCACCTCTACATCGCCAGCTGGCTGGCTGGAATGCAGGTCATCGATATCAGCGATCCGACTCAACCCAGTATTGTTGGCAGTTACGATACGGAGGGTGCAGCCTGGGGGCTTCGCCTTAAGGGTGACCACGCCTATATCTTCGACTGGTGGGGTGGACTGGCGATACTCGACATTCATCATCCAACACGCCCGGCATTGCTGGGTCACTATCTTGGTAACGATCAGATACAGCAAACTGTCGCGCGCGATAAATTTCTCTTCACCGCCAGTGGCGTTGATGGGCTACAGATTTTCGAGATCAGTAACCCACTCAATCCGACATGGTTAACTGGGGTCGATCTTGAAAGTGCTGCGCTCAGTATCGTGCTTGATGGTAAACACGCCTATATTGCGCAAGACAATCAGTACATCACCATCGCCGATATTTCGAACCCTTTTCAGGCCGAGCTACTTAAGCAGATAAAGCTTGAGCACAATGCCGACATCATTCGCATCGCCAACCATCAACTATATGTTGCTGAGCGTGGTAGCGCCGTGACAGTTATTGATGTGAAGAAACCACAGGCACCACTGATTCGCACCACTTATCACGTTTCGCTGATTGATCTATGGAATGATGGCAACACGCTTTATCTCACCACTGAAGAGCAGCACCTTGAGATTATCGACAGCAGTGATGCCGCCAATTTAATAAGACAACAGGCCTTTCAACTATCGAGCAATGGCCAGCTACTGCGAAGCGATGGTTCAACACTTTATATTTATCAGGCCGGTGAAGGTATTTTAATCGTCGATACCACAACACCCGCTACGCCTCGCAGGATTGGCCAGATTCCAATCACGAAACAAATCAGCGACTTTAAAATTGATGGCACATCACTCTATGCCGCTGCGGATGGACGTTATCTTATTAAATATGACATCACCAACCCTCAACAGTCACTACTGTTAACGCAGTACAACACCAACGGTGAGGTTGATCGTTTTGATATTCATAATGGTGTGCTCTATTTTTCAGGCAGTACCAATATCATTGCGCTACAACCATTGCCGAGCACAACGTTGACGGTCGATGCGACAACACAGCAGTTGACCACAACGTTGCCTAAAGCGATGCCGCTTGGCGGCTATCACGTTGTTGTTACCGACAGTGCCAATCAAAAAAGCACGCGCTATAACGCGATTAAACTTGAAATGAAGCCATTTGGAAATTCAGGTCAGATGTTACAAAACCTGCAAAAGGCGATGAAAAAAAAGCAACAGGAAAAGTCGAAAAAGTAAGTCACCCAATCGACTAGCTTTTACCACCCAATTCATACTCAGTGGAGTAACAGATGCAAACCAACCCCAACATGACCACCAAGATATTAATCTGGATGTGTGCCGGTTTAGTAATCGGTAGCTTAATTAACGCACTCGCCAGTGAGGTTACCTTTGTTCAGGACTACCTGGTTAATGGTCTGTTTCATGTCATCGGTGCGCTCTTTATTAGTCTATTAAAGATGTTGGTGGTGCCACTGGTTACCTTCTCGCTTATCTGTGGTGTGTGTGGGCTTGGTGACATTAATAAACTTGGACGTGTCGGCCTCAAAGCATTTCTACTTTTTCTACTGACGACCGCGTTAGCGATCTCACTTGCGATTGCAGTTGCGTCACTGGTTGGCCCAGGCCAGGGATTTGAATTAAGCAGTGCCACCACCAATAGTTTTACCGCGCCTGTTGCGCCGCCATTAACACAAGTCATTATTGACCTCGTACCAAGCAACCCTGTTACCGCTTACGCTGAAGGCAACATGTTGCAGATCATCTTTTTCACTATTCTGTTTGCGGTTTGCATTTTAATGGTCGGCGAAAAGGCCCGTCCAATTGCAGAAGCGGCTGAACGTCTCAATGAAGTGATGATGAAGGTTGTCACCGTTGTGATGCACATCGCACCTTACGGCGTGTTTGCACTGATGGCGAAAACATTTTCATTACAGGGGCTTGGTCTGATACTGCCGATGATCAGTTACTTTGCTGTCGTTGCCGTTGTGCTGTTGTTACATGCCGGTGGTACATTGATGGTACTCTTTAAACTGTTCTCAAAACTTGATCCACTGATGTTTTTGCGCAAGATGCGCACCGCGCAGATCTTTGCGTTTAGTACCTCAAGCTCTAACGCAACCATTCCTGTCACACTGCGCACGGCTGAAAAACGCCTTGGGGTAGATAACTCAACCGCCTCTTTTGTTGTGCCCTTTGGTGCCACGATTAATATGGATGGCACCGCCATCATGCAGGGTGTTGCAACTGTCTTTATCGCCAATGTTTACGGTATTGATCTCGGCTTGATGGGATACCTAACCGTGATCGGTATGGCAGTACTCGCCTCTATTGGAACCGCAGGTGTACCCGGTGTTGGTTTGATTATGCTTGCGATGGTTTTGAATCAGGTTGGACTGCCTGTTGACGGGATAGCACTGATCATGGGTGTTGATCGCCTGCTTGATATGATGCGTACCGCAGTCAACGTAACTGGTGATGCCGCGATCACCACCATCGTTGCCAAGTCTGAAAAAAGTATTTCTATTGAAACCTTTAATGACCCCAATGCAGGCCAGGTTGAAGAGGTTCATTTACCGCACAAAAATAAATAGCTTTATTTTGATTATGTCGCAGTACTCTTTGTTGTCATTCCGGCGTAGGCCGGAATCCAGTCGTTATCAAAGATAAGTGAAGTTATGCTTGATGATATGCCATCAATTCGGACTATCAGATAATTAACCTTAATAGCCTTCGTTAGCCACTAGATTCCGGCCTACGCCGGAATGACGGATTTACGCTGGCGGCTGGGTTTCAACCATCGAAGGTCGCTTAGCAAATGCCTCATACCATGCACTTGATTGAGGTCGTGCGCTGCGCCACTCTAAATACGATAATCTAAAATCAAGATAGCCCAGTGCAGCAGCCAGTGATATCTGCGCCATCGTAATTCCAGCGGGTAGCGTTTCAATTTGTCGTTCCACCTGATCTACCGCGTTACGAATACTCGCCTTCCAACGCTCAACATTACTTGCTGACCGTTCACTCTCATCACGCCGCCCTTCCATCACAATATTATATGATGCATCGACAATGCCATCCGCTAATGCCTGCCAGGTATTAACCTGTAAACGTGCATCACTATTTAAAGGCATCAATTGACCGTGATTATTTATCGTATCGAGATATTCACAGATCACCGGACTGTCATAAACCACACGCCCATCATCAAGCACCAACGTTGGAATCTTACCCAACGGATTTAATACCTTTAACTCAACGGCCTCATCAAATGGATTACATAAAATAGCCTCGACCTGCGCGGCCAATCCTTTTTCAAGAATCGTAATACGCACCTTACGAGAATAAGGCGATGTCTTTGAATAAAATAATTTCATAATTCTCTATCATTGTAGGGTGCGGCACATGTGCCCACCAAGTTATCTATTAACCAAAAAATCTCCGCTCGATACAGCAGTAATAACTGAAACATCTTTTACCTTAGATCCCATATCTATAACAAAAGCGCTTCGAGACTTTTGATCTTGTACAAAAGTTACATGTACCTGCAATAAAGACTTTATTTTTACAAAATAACTTGATAAGTCCTTCGCTAAATTTAGATAATTTTTATCATTATCCCATGGATTATCTGCATGTAAATATTTGCCTAAGCGATCATACAATGTAATAAATTGTTTTTTTGTTAAATAACAACCATCAAACCTATCAAAGTGCCACGCCCTTTCTTCCGTTAAATTTGGTTCCTCTAATGGAAGGGGATAAAAATCTTTATTTATAATTGATAGTTGCTTAATTATTTTCGTTCCATTGTAATCTTTACGAAAGTCTGCGGATTTTTCAGCTTCCGAGCGAAACTTAGAATAAGCTTTTTTATTAGGTGAAATTGATGCGTATGCTATACATTCCAATGACTTTCTTGTCTGGAGAATTACATTATCTAATAATAAATAATCATTTTTATCATTAAATATATCTAACTGATATCTCAGCATACGATATTCGTCTTTTCACCATTTCCATGTTCTGAAGATAAATATCTACTATGCTTTTGTTATTCATATATTACTAAACAGATTCCATGTAACTTCAATCAGCTAACCCGCCCCGGAAACGAAACCTCCAAAACAACACAGCCAACCTCTGTCTTAAAAGGCCCATGCAGTTCAGCCGGTGGTCGGCTGGCATAACAACCAGCATCTAACCATTGATCAAACGCAGCATCATAAAGACGACCACTCACGATAAAAACTTCTTCTGGGTAGTCATGACTTTTTGCGCCGAATGCTGCGGTATCCGCACCGGGTTGAAAGCGGGTAAGCCGGGTATATTCACCCGTCTCATCGCAGATGCTCAGGGTGATTTCATCAACTAACCCTTCAAGCCCTTCTATCGGCTGCCATGCATCGTTGTTCTGCGGTAAAAAGGCATTCCAGTAGTTGCGTGTTGATTTAGTCATAACCTCAAATCACTTTTTGCAATCAGCCATCGCGACCTTAATCTTCATCAGGCTTTCACCCGCTTTTCCTTTGTAGTGATAATGCACACTCACACCACTATCAAACAGAGGCTTCATTGAAGCCTCGGCACACGCACCACCCGTGACAACAGGCGCAATGTTTGCTTTGAGTATTTCGATATCCAAATCAGCCTTTGCATAATTTATCAGCGTATATTCGTATGTCAGCACTTTCTCTTTACCGCTTACCCCATCAAGTCTTGTCTCTTCATCAAGTTGTAGTGGGGTATGTTTATTAAGCTGTGCAACGGTCTTGGCGAGTAGATCGTCAGGTGCCTCTGCCTGCACCGCAAAGGGAATCAAGCCCATTAGTATCAATATTTTTCTCATTTTAAAATCCTGTTTTCGCTATATTTAGGCCATATCGTGGCTTTATTTTATATATTACAGAAGCTCAGTTTACTGTGGAATTAATAAACTATGTTATTTATATCAATTGATTAGTCTCATTATAGCGATACATTAACGGATCTGTTTTATGCGACTCGCTATGATTATCGAATTGTTAGATGATTTATGTGGTTAAGCCCTTTTTTGCCATGTGATTTAATTTCGGAATGGCGTACAATCGAATGCCAACGGCTTTACTTGATTGAGGCCGTCAACAATTTAATACTTTTTTGGAGAAGTAAATATGAGCGAAACACTGGTGGTAATCTCTAAAATCAAAGGTTACATAAAAGAAAAATCTGACGGCATGAGCACTGCGGGTAACTTCGCTCCAGCGCTTTCAGATATGATCCGTGTCCGTTGTGATGCCGCCATTGAGAACACTACTAAAGATCGCCGTAAAACTGTGATGGATCGTGATTTCGAAAGCGACACCGGCACTCACGATGCGTTAGTAGTCACCTCTAAGCTTAAAGGCTACATCAAAGAAAAATCTGACGGCATGAGCACTGCGGGTAATGTTGTACCAGCTATCTCTGGCATCATCGCTAAATTGTGTGATGACGCGATTGCGAACGCACAGAAAGATCGCCGTAAAACTGTGATGGATCGTGACCTGCCTTAAAGCAGGTTGGATCACTTAAACAGGAACGCCTGATATGCCTTCTTTTGATGTCGTCTCGGAAGTTGACCTTCATGAGGTTAACAACGCGGTTGCCCAGGCCAATAAAGAGGTGGGTACTCGTTTTGATTTCAAAGGCAGCAATGCCCGCTTTGAGTTAAAAGAGAAAGACTCCATCATCATGATGCATGCAGAGAGTGCTTTTCAGCTGCAGCAGATGACGAGCATTCTTCATAGTAAGCTCTCTAAGCGTGGTGTTGATCTTGGATGCCTTAAGACCGATAACTCTGTGACACAGGGAAAAGAGGTGCATCAGGCGATCAATCTGCAGCAAGGGCTAGACGCTGTATTTGCCAAGAAGCTGGTTAAGCTGACTAAAGAGTCGAAGCTTAAAGTGCAGGCGGCGATTCAGGGTGAAAAGGTTCGCATTACCGGTAAGAAGCGCGATGATCTGCAACAGGCCATCGCACTTTTTCGTGAATCCGAGCTCGAGCTGCCATTGCAGTATGAAAACTTCCGTGATTAAGTTTGATTCAAGAAAAGGCGGTTTACTTCATTAGCCAGTGGCTAATGAAGTAAACCGCCTTTTTCTATAGTGTTAACGCCATCTCAGGTTACTCAGCTTAAAGCCAAAATAGCAGCAGACATCATTCAACTTGAGGAAGATATTCCCGGGCTTGAAGCGATGACACAACCCATTGCACCCGACAATGCCATCGGCCGCCTAAGCCGCATGGATGCCATCAATAACAGAAGTGCCAACCAGACGGCACTTAATGCGGCAAAGATTCGGCTCGCAAAATTAACGCGCACGCTGACTAAGATCGATCAGCCTGAATATAATGAATGTGATGAATGCCTGGTCGAAATTCCCTTTGCACGTTTAATGCTGGTACCCGAAAGTGAATACTGCGTAGCCTGTTCTGAAAAACTGACAGAATAATCAAAACGTCACTAATTGTCTTGTCTGTCATTGCGAGCAAAGCGTGGCAATCTCGACTCTAGATGAATCATTGAGTTAAGAGATTACTTCGTCGCTCCACTCCTCGTAATGACAATTAATCAGTGGTTTCTTAGACAAAAAAATCCCCGCTATTGCGGGGACCTTTTTAACATTCAATCAAACAAAGTTGACTAGTCGTTGTGGTAACCAACAACGCGTTCAACTTCGTTCTTAGAACCCAGAATAACAGGCACACGTTGGTGAATGTCATTTGGCTTGATTTCCATGATGCGCTCGTAACCCGTGTGAGATACACCACCCGCTTGCTCTACGATCATAGACATTGGGTTTGCTTCGTACATGATGCGCAGTTTGCCTGCTTTAGTAGGATCTTTTGTATCTTTTGGATACATGAAGATGCCGCCACGAACCAAGATACGATGAACTTCAGCTACCATTGAGGCAACCCAACGCATGTTGAAGTTTTCACCACGTGGGCCTTCAGCGCCTTGCATGCACTCGTCAACGTATTTTTGAACTGGTGCTTCCCAGAAACGTTGGTTAGATGAGTTGATTGCAAACTCACGTGTGTCTTCAGGAATAGTCATGTTTGGATGGGTCAGGATGAACTCACCGATGTTGCGATCCAAAGTAAAACCATTTACGCCGTTACCTGTTGTTAGAACCAACATTGTAGAAGGTCCGTACAGTGCATAACCGGCACAGATTTGCTCTGTTCCTGGGATTAGGAAGTCTTCTTTAGTTGGGTTTTCGATACCTTCTGGGCACTTAGTGATTGAGAAGATAGTACCCACAGAGATGTTTACGTCGATGTTTGAAGATCCGTCCAACGGATCGAAAGACATCAGGTATTTTCCTTTTGGGTATTGTGCCGGAATTGGGTAGATGTCGTCTTCTTCTTCAGACGCCATAGCTGCCAAGTGACCTGCCCATTCGTTAGAGGCAATGAATACATCATTAGTGATGATGTCTAGCTTCTTCTGAGTTTCGCCTTGAACATTTTCAGTTTCTGCAGCACCAGACATGCCGTTAATAGCGCCTTTCTCAACCAGGTTTGAGATTACTTTACAGGCAGAAACGACATCGTTTAGCAGTGAAGTGAAGTCACCAGTTGCGCCTGGTATACGACGCTGCTCTTCGATAATGAACTGAGTTACGGATACACCGTTATGCATAACGTTATTCCTTAAAATATATGATTAAAACTGAAGCCAAGAAATTTTTGTGGTGCGCTATTATCCCGGTTTCTGCCCGGAAAATAAAGGGATACCCCACATTGCTGCTTTTCACTGAGTTGCATCTGCCGTTATACTGATTTTTCTAAAGCCCGGTATTTTTTAGCATGGCCTACTTAAAATACGTTATAACGCTAAAAAATCAATCATTTAAGGTATAAGCACGTGCTGATTCACCCCAATATTGACCCCGTTGCCCTCGATCTCGGTGCTGTGAAGATTCACTGGTACGGATTGATGTATCTGATCGCTTTTGCATCAGCGTGGTGGCTTGGCTCATTACGTGTGCGTAAACCGGGCGCACTATTCACCCCAGAACAGATCAGCGACCTTATTTTCTACGGTGCTATCGGTGTGGTGGCGGGTGGTCGCCTTGGCTATATTCTATTTTATGACCTTTCCAGTCGCCTCGAAGACCCCATTACTATCTTTTATGTCTGGCAAGGCGGGATGTCATTCCATGGCGGCCTGTTGGGTGTTTTGATCGCAATGCTACTGTTTGCACGAAAAACCAACACAACCTTTTTTCAGGTAACTGACTTTATCGCGCCACTTGTGCCACTGGGTCTTTGTGCTGGGCGCGTTGGCAACTTCATTAATGGAGAGCTGTGGGGGCGTGTCTCTGATGTGCCGTGGGCAATGGCACCACGCGAAGGGTTAGCCGCTCGTCACCCCTCACAACTCTATGAAGCACTACTCGAAGGCCTGGTGCTATTTATTATCTTATGGCTCTACTCCAGAAAGCCGCGGCCAACAATGGCTGTCTCCGGCATGTTTCTGCTATTTTATGGCCTCTTCCGATCCTTCGTTGAATTCTTTAGAACACCGGATAGCCACATCGGCTTTCTCGCATTTGATTGGCTCACGATGGGGCAGTTACTATCGGTACCCATGATCCTCGGTGGCATCGGCCTGATCATCTGGGCCTATAAAAAATCTGATAAATAATTTAGTAGTGAGAATTTAACTTCATGCAGCAGTATCTCGACCTATTACAACATGTCAAAACAAACGGTACCTATAAAGATGACCGTACCGGTACCGGCACCAAAAGTGTTTTTGGTTATCAGATGCGCTTCGATTTGAATGCAGGTTTCCCACTGGTTACCACTAAAAAGTGTCACCTTCGCAGCATCATCCATGAGCTACTCTGGTTTCTATCTGGCGACACCAATATCAAATACCTGAAAGATAATGGTGTGAAAATCTGGGATGAGTGGGCCGATGAAGATGGCAATCTTGGCCCTGTTTATGGTTCACAGTGGCGTTCATGGCCAACAGCCAATGGTGAGCATATTGACCAGATTTCAAGTCTAATCGAACAGATTAAAAACAACCCGAATTCACGTCGTCTGATTGTTTCTGCGTGGAATGTCGGTGAAATTGAAAATATGGCGCTGCCACCTTGCCACGCTTTTTTTCAGTTTTATGTTGCTGATGGAAAACTCTCTTGTCAGCTCTATCAACGCAGCGCAGATATCTTTCTGGGTGTGCCTTTTAACATTGCATCATATGCCGTGCTAACGATGATGATTGCGCAGGTGACTGGGTTAAAAGTAGGCGAGTTTATTCACACCCTGGGTGATGCGCACATCTATTCAAATCATTTTGAACAGGCTGACCTGCAACTAACTCGTACACCCTACCCTCTGCCAACTATGCAAATTAACCCTGAAATAAAGTCTATTTTTGATTTTAAATTTGAAGACTTTGAGTTAACAGGGTATGAATCACACCCTCATATTAAAGCACCCGTTGCGGTTTAAATTTTACGTTACCATTTTAAGTTATGATTTCATTAATCGCGGCAATGGCATCCAATCGTGTTATCGGCATCAATAACACGCTGCCCTGGCATTTACCTGCTGACTTTAAACATTTTAAAGCGGTCACGATGGGTAAGCCTATTTTAATGGGGCGAAAAACCTATGAGTCGATTGGACGCCCGCTACCTGGCCGCACCAATATTATTATCACTAACAATCCGTCGTATGTTGCGGAAGGCTGTCATGTCGTTAACAGTATCGAACAAGCACTGACACTAACTGAAGACGATGCTGAAGTCATGGTGATTGGTGGCGCTTCGTTTTATCAACAGACGTTACCCATTGCGCAACGAATTTATCTCACCATTATCCATCATGACTTTGAAGGCGATGCGCATTTTGTTGAAGTTGATGAATCTATCTGGCGTGAAATTGAACGTGTTGATTGCCAACCAGATGAAAAGAATTGTTACCCTTATAGTTTTCTAACACTCGAAAAACAGGCATAAAAAAAGGAGGCGCAACGGCCTCCTTCTTGTATCGCTATCAACCAATAAATCAGTGGATACGATTTTCACCCTTGCTTTGCTCTGCTGCTGCTTCTGCAACTAATTCAGCAGGTGCTTTATCATCTTCTTTAGCTTCAGCCTCGGTGCTCTCTGCAGTGGCCACCGTATTTTCGTCTACCTTAATCTCTTCAACTTCAACCTCAGTCTCACTTGTTGAAGCTTCTACTTTTGAATCATCAGTCGTAAACTGCTTTTCATCACTTGCTGTTTCTTCTGCTGTGGTAGTGACGGTATCGTCATTGGCTGCCGCTTCATTGACTGTCTCTGTTACTTCTTCTGTTGCTGTGGTCTCTTCTGTAACCGCTTCAGCCTGCGCTTCCAGCGCATCCTTCTGATTCATCGACTCTAGCTGAAGTGCGCCGTTACATAATGTCTGCGCGCCACCAGCAAGGTGAGTGTGAACATTGCGATAGTTATCTGTCATCGAGTTCACTAGCTCAGCTGTTTTTGTAAAGTGCTGAGTCACCTCTGTTTTATACGTATCAAATTCCGACTGCACCTGATTAAGCGAGTCTTTTAGTTCCTGTGCTTCCTGAAGCGGGGCATTGGTTGCTCTGCCAAAAAGCAGTCCACATACCACGCCCAGAATTAGGCAAAATATTGCCACGAGTGCTGCTGTCATATCCCCTCTCCCCCAAAGTAAACTGACGCAAAAAATGAAGCTTAAGTGGATGTGTGGCAGTGGTCAAGCGAAGTCACTCTTATCCTCAATAATAAACTTTAAACGGAACCTCGTTTATGCATGATCTATTGTTATCCACTCCGTTACTAATTATCATTAAAAATCATGGATGATTTAGAAAAAACGATTGATGGCATCACACAACGTATTGAAAAGACTGAAAACCTCTCAGTCTTTAGCCCAAGCGTAAACCGTATTCGCCAAATCAGTTCAAGCGATGAAGTCACTGCGATAAGTCATCTCAAGAGAGATGAACACGATATTTTTCAAAGGTGTTAATGAAGGGCGGTGAACTGTTAATCGAAGATGTTTCTGAAGTGGACTGGAAACCCTATGATCAAAAAGGATTTTCTAGAAAAATGTGGCGCAGATTCGTCGATCATTACCTCATTATACCTCGGCTCAAAAGCCACCTGGTTTTGTTTATTCCGATAATTGAATAAGTAGTTAAGCTATTTTAGCTGATAAACACCGCGGCTTTATTCAGTTTTTCGCGCAAGCAAGACTTACTATTCATATGGGCGCAACGAGTAAACGTTAATGACTCGCAGTCACCCATATTAGATTATCTATACATCCAGGTTTGCCACAGATAGCGCATGTTTTTCGATAAATTCACGACGCGGCTCAACATGGTCACCCATTAGCGTGGTGAAAATCTCATCTGCAGCAACCACGTCTTCAATCTTCACCTGTAACAGACGACGTGTACTCGAATCCATTGTGGTTTCCCATAACTGATCCGGGTTCATCTCACCTAACCCTTTATAGCGCTGAATCTGCTGGCCACGTTTTGCATCAACCATCAACCACTCATAAACCTCTTTAAACGAACTCACTTCCTGTTTACGTTCACCACGACTAATGGTCGCACCTTCTCCAATCAAGCCTGTTAGCTTCTCACCAAGTTCGGCCATGGTTCGATATTCACCGGAATCAAAGAATTCACTATTAAGTGTTCGAACTGTCGCAACCCCATGAATATATTCACTAATATCAGCTTTCCAGGAGAGATCATCATCATCCCGGTTGATGCTAATTTCATAGCGGGCAGTCTTATTATCACTATTATTGAGTCGAATCAAAAGCTCATCAAACCAATTTTTCACAGTTTCCGCATTCAGCAGCATTTCACCTTTAAGCGGTTCCATGTAGATCATTTTTTCTAAAACATTACCACTAACCCGTTTTGACATCCGTTGAACGGTACTCATCACAGCCATATAACGTTGCGATAGATCGGCCAAAGCCTCTTCACTAATGGGTGGGACACCTGCCGTTACAGATAATTTCGCGCCATCAAGTGAGCTCTGTAACAAGTAGTTATTGAGTTCTTTATCATCTTTAACATAACGTTCTTGCTTGCCCTTTTTCACCTTATACAACGGTGGTTGCGCAATATAGACATGACCACGTTCGATCAACTCGTGCATCTGACGATAAAAGAACGTCAAAATCAACGTTCTAATATGCGAACCGTCGACATCCGCATCCGTCATAATAATCACACGGTGATAGCGTAATTTGTCAGGGAAATACTCTTCTTTTCCAATACCGCAGCCTAAGGCTGTGATCAGCGTACCAATCTCAACTGAAGATAACACCTTGTCAAACCTGGCTTTTTCTACATTTAAGATCTTACCTTTCAATGGCAAAATAGCTTGATTACGTCTATCCCTACCCTGTTTTGCTGAACCACCCGCAGAATCACCCTCCACCAGGAATAGTTCAGAAAGCGCCGGGTCTTTCTCCTGACAATCTGCTAATTTCCCAGGCAGGCCCGCAATATCAAGCACACCTTTTCGGCGTGTCATCTCTCTCGCTTTTCTCGCCGCTTCACGCGCACGAGCCGCATCGACAACCTTTGCGGTAATGGCTTTTGCATCTGATGGATTTTCAAGCAGAAAATCTTGCAGCTTTGATGAAACAACTGACTCAACAATAGGTCTCACTTCTGATGAAACCAGTTTCTCTTTTGTTTGAGATGAAAATTTAGGGTCTGGTACTTTTACAGAGAGAACCGCTGTCAGCCCTTCCCTTGAATCATCGCCAGTAGTAGAGACTTTTGCATTTTTAGCCACACCACCATTATCAATGTAGTTGTTCATTGTTCTTGTTAACGCAGCACGAAAGCCGGCTAAATGCGTTCCACCATCATTTTGCGGAATATTGTTGGTAAAACAGAAGACATTTTCCTGATATGAATCATTCCACTGCATCGCCACTTCAACCACCACATCATCTTTTTCAATGCTGAAATAATTAACCGTTGGGTGTAATGGCGTCTTATTTTTATTCAAATGCTCAACAAAGGCCTGTATACCGCCTTCATATTCAAAAACATCATGTTTATCCGCTGCTTCATCACTTAATTTAATACAGACACCGCGATTCAAGAATGAAAGCTCTCGCAAACGCTTAGATAAAATATCGTAATGAAAATCTGTTGTGCCAAAAATATCAGCGCTAGGTTTAAAACGAACTTCGGTTCCACTCTGCTCTGTTTCTCCGATCGGTCCTAATGGTGCAACAGGCGTACCCATTCGATACTCCTGCTGATAAATTTCACCATTGCGACGGATCGTTAATCGCAGCTCTTCTGATAACGCGTTGACCACTGAGACACCAACCCCATGCAGACCACCAGAGACTTTATAAGTATTATCATCAAACTTACCGCCCGCATGAAGTACGGTCATAATCACTTCAGCAGCAGATATCCCCTCTTCCTCATGTATATCAACGGGAATACCACGGCCATTGTCTGAAACTGTCACCGCACCATTGCTATGGATGACCACTTCTATCGCAGAACAAAAGCCAGCAAGTGCTTCATCGATCGCATTATCGACCACTTCGAAAACCATATGGTGCAGACCTGTGCCATCATCGGTGTCACCAATGTACATTCCAGGGCGTTTTCGTACGGCATCCAGGCCTTTTAAGACCTTGATTCTAGAAGAATCGTAACTCTGATCGTTGGTCATTCTGTGGCGTCATCCAAAAAAGAAATCATTATAGCACCTCTGTGACCGCGCCACGTTCCACGTGAAACACTTTTAATTCTGGCAATAAATCACTATTTAACAGGCTCTCATCAGGTGTTGTAACAAAAACCTGTGTATCGAGTTCATCCAAGACCTGTAACAGGTTAGCCACATGATTGGCATCCAATTCAGCTGCTAGATCATCAATTAAAAATATCGAGCCGCGTTCAGCTACCTGGGAATAAAGTGCAGCCTGTGCAATATAGAGCGAACAGACCAATAATTTTTGTTGTCCGCGTGATACGTATTCATGCAGTGGTGTACCGTTGACCTTAAACGAAACATCAGCACGATGAGGGCCTCGCTGTGTGTAGCCCATAATTCGGTCTTTTTCGAGTGAAGCGCGCAACACGTCCAGATAGTCTTCTTTTTCCGGCCACCCTCGCCTGTAATCAATTGTTATCTCACCATCGATCACTAACAGCTTTTTTACAAAATGATTAAATAACACAATGAATTTATCGAGGTATTGCTGGCGGTGAACGTCAATCAGCTTTGCATTTTCACTTAACTCTATATTCCAGTGATCAATAGCACTCAATTGATTACGTTGAGACAACCCAGCATTACGCTGTTTTAGGGATCGATTAAAATTTTGCCAGGTACTTAAAAAACACTGTTCCACGTGAAACACACCCCAATCGAGAAATGCACGTCGATATTTAGGGCTTTGTGTGAATACACGCTGGCTTTCTTGATGAATAACAACAACAGGTAGGTATGCAGCTAACTCAGAGGCTTTTTTTAAACGATTGCCATCTACCTTGAATATGTTTTTACGATCACGATATTCCAAACCAATGGGAATCGAGCGTCTGTTATCACCAGAGAGTTTTGCGTAAATGCCCATCCAGTCGGCATTTTTCGTGGGAATATTTGAAAAACGGTGGGTTCGGAATGATTTACCACACGAAAGCAGATAAATCGATTCCAGCAGGCTTGTTTTACCGCTGCCATTAGCGCCATTGATAATATTAAATTTAGGGGATAGTTTTAAAGAAACTTCGGCTAAATTTCGAACGTGGCGAATATCGAGGCGATCAAGCCACATAGTAATCTAATGCTTTACGAGTGAATTGTCTGATTACAACCTCATCGGCATCACAACATACTTGCAGCCACTATTTCCCTGAGGCTGAATCATGCAGCAACTATTAGCATCAGAAAGCGAGAGTGAGACATTTTCTGTGGTACAGGCAGAAACGGCATCCATCAGATAAGTGACATTGAACCCAATTTCAAGATTAGGGCCGTTATAGTCCACAACCACTTCTTCTTCTGCTTCTTCCTGTTCAGGATTATGAGCAAAGATACGCAGTAACTCATTACTGAATTGAAGTCTTACGCCTCTGTATTTTTCATTAGAGAGAATAGAAGCACGACTAAGTGCCTGTTTTAATTCACTCTTATCACAGATAACGATCTTGTCACCGCCATCAGGCAATACGTTTTGATAGTCAGGAAAACGACCATCGATCAATTTTGAGGTGAAGCTAACACCATCAGTAGTGACTCGAATATAGTTTGATCCCATCTGAATTTTTGCTATCGAATCAGTATCTTCTAACAAACGGGCTATTTCCATTATGCCCTTCCTCGGCACAATTACCTGCTGACTGTCACTTTGTGAGGATTCAAATTTTTGATCGCAAAGCGCCAGGCGGTGGCCATCGGTAGCGACAAGCCTTAATGCATTTGTACTGATCTCTAACAACATGCCATTGAGATAATAGCGAACATCTTGATGTGCCATTGCAAACTGTGTTCGCTCAATTGCCTGTTTCAGTTCAATCTGAGGAATTGAAAATTCAAGAAGGTCTTTGTTTGCATCTATTCCAGGGAAATCATCGGGGGGTAATGTTGATAAAACAAAACGGCTTTTACCTGCCCTAACAACAGCGCGATCACTCTCAATCGTTAAATTGATATTAACCCCTTCAGGGAGTGCCTTACAGATATCCATAAACTTACGAGCAGGAATAGTAATCTCCCCTGCTTCACCTTTGACCTGATCAATCAAATTAAGCTGTATCGACATTTCGACTTCAAGGTCAGTGGCTGTCATGTGTAATTGACTGTCAGTTATTTTGACCAGGATGTTTGAAAGAATGGGTAATGTTTGTCGTCGTTCAACGACGCCACTTACCATCTGAAGGGGCCTAATTAGAGATTCGCGTTGGATAGTAAATTTCATAATTAAATATTATGTACTTTTATTATTGTTACTATTAAGGAGTCGGTTTTTACACTCAATTCCCATAAAAATCTTTATTATTCAATATCTTATCGTGTTGTTAAGCTGTGTTTAACTATGCGTAAACAGGGTTGATAATCACTGAATTAGCTGTGGATAAAAGTCGAGTTATCAACAGGCAAATACTTATACACATGATATATACATCATGTTGATAGTGTTCTCAACAGATTGGCATAGTCTTCATTAATACGTAAATCACTTTCTTTTAATTCTTTTACTTTACGGCAACCATGCATCACAGTCGTGTGGTCACGGCCACCAAAGGCATCGCCAATTTCAGGCAGACTGTGGCTAGTCAGTTCTTTTGATAACGCCATGGCTACCTGGCGAGGACGGGCAACAGAACGAGAGCGCCTTTTTGATAAAAGATCGGCGACCCTGATTTTATAGTAGTCAGCGACTGTTTTTTGAATGTTTTCGATGGTGACGAGTTTGTCCTGCAGCGCAAGCAGGTCTTTAAGTGCTTCTTTAGTGAAATCGACCGTAATTGCCTGACCAGTAAAACGTGATGTAGCGATCACGCGGCGCATGGCACCCTCCAGCTCACGAACATTGGAACGGATGCGCTTTGCAATGAAGAAGGCGACTTCCTGGCTAAGTTCTACCCTTGATTGAGCCGCTTTGCTGATGAGAATAGCCACACTGGTTTCGAGTTCTGGTGGTTCAATCGATGCGGTTAAGCCCCAACCAAAACGAGATTTAAGGCGCTCTTCAAGGCCACCGACCTCTTTGGGGTAACGGTCACAGGTCATGATGACCTGTTTTTGCCCTTCTAATAACGCATTGAAGGTGTGAAAAAACTCTTCCTGAGAACGTTCTTTTTTGGCAAAAAACTGAATATCATCAATAAGTAACGCATCAACTGAGCGATAATAACGCTTAAAATCATTGATCGCATTATGTTGCAGGCCTCGAACCATATCACCCACAAAGCGCTCAGAGTGAATATAAACCACACGAGCATTTGGGTCTTTCGCAATCATTGAATTACCAACGGCATGCATCAGATGTGTTTTGCCTAACCCCGAGTCGCCATAAATAAACAGTGGGTTATATGCCCCGCCTGGATTTTCGGCAACTTGCGCCGCTGCAGCACGGGCTAGCTGATTTGATTTACCCTCAACAAAAGATTCAAAAGTAAAACCGGGTTGCAGACTTGACACATGATTTATTTCAATACCAGCCGCTTTTGGCGCAAACGAAGCGGTTTCTTTTAGTTTCGGTGGCTCAGCGACTCTTGGCCCAGGCTTAGAATTAGCGGCAATCTTCTTTGTGCCGATTTCAAAATTGATACTCAGTGGCTCAGCTGCTTCATTGTATTTATTCAAGAGCAGCGTGATTTTTTCAAGAAAACGCTCATTAACCCAATCAAGTACAAATCGATTTGGTGCTAATATACGAAAATAGGCATCAGTTTCAACGACATGAAGCGGTCTTATCCATGTATTGAATTGCTGTGCAGAGAGTTCGCTTTCGAGGTGATCAAGGCACTTTTTCCAAAGCGGTGACGCCACTGATTTCTCCAGGTAATTTGAGGTTGGTGGTGATTTGAGTGGTGAGATTCTATACCTGTTCCAAAGTTGAGGCCAGCAACAACATCCAGGGGAGCAATCATGCTAACAATATTGACATCCAGGGGGGTAAATAGGTATCCTTCCCTGCTTTGTTTTACTGCCTGACCAAGCAGCTTTTTGGTTTTAATCGATTTTAATGGACGACATAAGATGAAACGCACATTTCAACCAAGTAATATCAAACGTAAACGTACCCACGGTTTTCGCGCACGCATGAGCACTCCAGGTGGTCGCGCTGTGATTAGAAGAAGACGCGCTAAAGGTCGTGTACGTCTCAGCGCTTAAATAGCTTTAAAAATAATAATAAAAACAGACTATTAGCCTGTTGAAAGAAATATATAGCCGAGAATACCGACTGACAAAACCGCAAGAGTTTCAGTTTGTATTTCAGAAAGCACGAAAGATTCCAAGTAGAGATCACACCATACTTGTTCGTGAAAATGACCTGGGTCACCCAAGGCTTGGCCTAATAGTCTCAAAGAAATGTTCAAAACTAGCTGTGGAGCGTAACCGCTTTAAACGGGTAGTCAGAGAGCGATTTAGACGAGAAAAAGATAGGATTGGCGGATTTGATGTTTTAGTCATTGCGCGTCCTGGACTGGCTAAAAAAGATAACAGACGTCTGGACAGTGCGTTAGATAAGCTCTGGACAGCATTAGCAGCATGAAAACGACGCTCTTATTACTGATCAGGTTTTATCGCTACTGCATAAGCCCGCTATTCGGAAGTAATTGCCGCTACTACCCAACCTGTTCGTGTTATGCACAAGAAGCGATCACAAGCTTTGGTGCGATTAAGGGTGGTTGGATGTCGCTACGTCGGATCTGCCGCTGTCACCCGTGGCATGAGGGTGGTGTCGACCTGGTGCCAGAAAACAAAAATTTAAAATAATGTTTGGCTTGCTAAGCCTGTCGAACAGTATTAAACCGAGCAGCAAGAGTAGAATGACAAATCACCATGGATAATCAAAGAACAATCCTCTTTTTTGTACTCTCCTTTGTTTTGCTGTTGATATGGCAAGCATGGCAAGAAGACTACGTCGTGCCGAAGGCGACGCCTATCTCGACACCTGTTATCTCTGCCCTGCCTGATCAAGGCGCTGCAGCCTCGCTTGAAGTACCTCAAGGTCAAACAGCGAGTCAGGATCGCCCTGAGATTTCATCGGCACCCGCAGTCACACCTGGTGTTGCGCCAATGAGCCAGGTACTGAATTCTGATCAGCGTATTCGCGTCATAACAGATCTTTATGACATCGAGATTGATACCGTCGGTGGTGATCTGCGAAAAGTAGAGCTGCTTACCTACCCGGTTGCGGCGACTCAGCCAGATGTCCCATTTAAGTTGATGGAAGATAAAGGCTTCAGACTGTTTATTGCACAGAGTGGTCTGTTGTCGGGAAGTTCCGCACCAGATCATCATGCTATATATAAGGCCGAGCAGCTAGATTACACCCTTTCCGGTGCTAGCAATGAACTGAAGATTCCACTTCGCTGGGAAAGTGAAGATGGCATCACCGTTATCAAAACCTATACCTTTAAACGCGATAGTTTCCTGATTGAAGTTGATCACGAGATTATCAATAACAGTGGTGAAGCGTGGCGTGGCCATCAGTATCGACAACTGCAACGTACTGCCGCAGCAGACAGTGAAAGCTCATTCTTTATTCACACCTATACCGGTGGTGTGATCTTTAGTGAAGACGAGAGTTATGAAAAGATTCACTTTAGTGACATGGAAGATGAAAATCTTGCCCGTGATATCGATAATGGTTGGGCGGCGATCATTCAGCACTACTTTGTAAGCGCGTGGATTCCAAATAGAGACGAGCCTAACCATTATTATAGTAAGGCGCTTGATGATGGCCGTTATACCCTCGGTCTTGTTTCGCCTGAAGTTCAAGTTGAGCCGGGTGATAGCAATACTTTTTCAACTGGCCTGTATGTGGGTTCCAAAACACAGGAACGTTTAGAGCCAGTTGCTAATGGACTGGTTTTGACCGTTGATTACGGCATCCTGACGCTGATCGCAGAACCGCTTTTCTGGTTACTGAAATTCTTCCATGACTTGATTGGTAACTGGGGCTGGGCGATTATTGGTGTCACGTTAGTGATCAAGCTTGTTTTCTACAAGCTCTCTGAAAAGAGTTATCGCTCAATGGCCAACATGCGTAAGGTCACACCAAAGATTACTGCGATTCGTGAACGTTTCATCGATGACCGTCAACGCATGAGTCAGGCGATGATGGAGCTATACAAGAAAGAGAAGATCAACCCCATGGGTGGCTGTCTGCCAATGCTGGTACAGATCCCCGTCTTTATTTCGCTTTACTGGGTGTTGCTGGAGAGTGTTGAGTTACGTCAGGCGACCTTCATTTTCTGGCTCGATGATCTATCAACTAAAGATCCGTTCTACGTACTGCCATTGCTAATGGGGCTAACGATGTATATTCAGCAGCAGCTGAATCCGAAGCCGCCCGATCCAATGCAGGCGAAGATCATGGCGGCATTGCCGTTCATCTTCACCCTGTTCTTTGCTTTCTTCCCATCAGGGCTGGTGCTTTACTGGGTGGTCAATGCAATCCTCTCGATCTTGCAGCAGTGGTACATCACGCGCCGCGTCGACATGGGCCTGGACAGTGGCGATGATGACGACAAGAAAAAGAAAGATAAAAATGGCAAAGGGAAAAAGAAAGATAAACCCAAGCCACCGCCGAAAGCCTTAGAGGCTACCAGCGATTAACGTTAAGTTGTAAATTAAGGGCTGTTCGAAAGAACAGCCCTTTTTTATTAATACCGAATCACTGTCATTGCGAGAAGCGAAGCGACGAAGCAATCCCCTGGCTTGATGTTACTCAAAGTGTGGAGATTACCGCCCTAAAGGATTTGGACTTCCAGTCCGTCACGCTTTGCTCGTAATGACTTTTTTCGCTTTTATATGTAAATTAAAACAATGTCATCACAGAATGAAACCATTGCAGCCATAGCAACACCACCCGGTCGAGGTGGCGTTGGGATTGTGCGCGTCTCGGGTAAATCTGCGATTGAGATCGCTGAAAAAGTATTGGGTCGACAACCGAAACCACGTTACGCAGAATATCTCGATTTTAAAAACAGCCACAGCGAAGTGATCGACACTGGCATTGCCCTGCTCTTTGTCGCGCCGCACTCCTTTACCGGTGAAGACGTATTAGAACTACAGGGTCACGGCGGTTCGGTTGTAATCGATATGTTGCTGCAAACCGTGATCGAAATGGGTGCCCGCCTTGCCCGCCCCGGTGAGTTTTCCGAACGTGCTTTTCTCAATGACAAACTCGATCTCACCCAGGCCGAAGCGATTGCAGACCTGATCGACTGCACCTCAGAACAGGCGGTGCGTTCGGCGCAGCGTTCGTTGCAGGGTGAGTTTTCAAAACGGATTAATGAGCTGTTAGCGAAGTTGATTGAACTGCGCGTCTATACCGAATCCGCGCTCGACTTCCCCGAAGAGGAGATCGATTTTCTCGGTGATGGCAAAGTGTTGGAGATGTTGAACGCAGTGATCGCACAGCATAGAGACATCATGCAGTCGGCTCAACAGGGCGCATTGCTGCGAGACGGTATGTCGGTGGTGATCGTTGGACGTCCCAACGCCGGTAAGTCGAGTCTGTTAAATGCACTTGCCAGTCGCGAAACCGCGATCGTCACCGACATCGCCGGAACCACACGCGATGTGCTGCGTGAACAGATTACGATTGATGGCTTGCCGCTGCATATCATCGATACCGCCGGTCTGCGTGAAAGCGACAACATTGTTGAACAGATGGGCATCGAACGTGCGCGTGAAGAGATTGAAAAAGCAGATGCCGTTTTGTTACTGATCGATGACAACGGTGATACAGAAAAAGAAAAAATTGAACTGGTCGCGATGTTGCCACCCGGCTGTAACTACAGCGTGGTTTACAACAAGATCGATAGCAGTGGTCGCAGTGCAGCAATTGAATCAAACAACGGCATTAGTGAAATCGCCCTTTCCGCAAAACAGGGCGATGGCATCGATATTATCAGGCAACATCTCAAAGATAAAATGGGTTACAACAGCACCGCCGAAGGTAGCTTCATGGCGCGCCGCAGACACATCGATGCCCTGCAACGAGTCGATGAACATCTACTAAACGGCAAAGCACATCTGGAATATAACCAGACCGGCGAACTACTCGCCGAAGAGTTGCGCCAGGCACAACACGCGCTTGGTGAGATTACCGGTGAATACAGCAGTGATGACCTGTTGGGTGAAATCTTTTCAAGCTTCTGTATTGGTAAATAAAACACCTGACCGTTATCCCGGACGGAGCGAAGCGCGATGGATTGGAAATCCAAGTCCTTTAGGGGAGATCTGGGATCCAGCTTTTAGAATTAGATGTAGGTTGGGTTAGGAATTATTTATTCCGTAACCCAACGGCTGTGCCGGTAGGCACTCAAAAAAGCTTGGTTGTGTTGCTCCGCAACGCCTGTTGGGTTACGGAATAAATAATTCCTAACCCAACCTAGATAGACTACGACTACCGTCATTCCGGCGAAGGCCGGAATCCAGAAAACCCTCTATAACAGCTGAACTCTGAACCGCGGTTACACTTCGCCTGAAAATTACGATTTTATAAATCAAAGCTTCTGGATCCCGGTACCACGGGCATTTCCTTCGGTCACCTTCTTCGGGATGACGAGCTAAGAATTATCCCGACGCATAACACCAAGCCCACCCAGCTCTGCGGTAAAACCAAACTGTTGATAGAACTCATTCATTTCGGGCAGGCAATAGAGGTCAAAATGGGGGATCTGTTTTAGTTCAGGATGGGAAATAATTTCATCCATCAAAATATTCCCTAACTGCTTGCCTCGAAAGTCAGGGTGAACAATGAGATCATAAATCATAACTTTATAGACATAGTCCGTCAGCACCCGCACAAACCCGATAAGGTTATGATCGGAATCTTCCAGCCCAACAATCACATTAGAATGCGTAAGAATTTTTTCGACATCATTACGTGTTCTTGTGTTGCACCAGAATTCGTTACGATAAAGCTCGATAAGCTGATCAATCTGGTTATTTGATAGTTTGTTAATAACGGTTGTTTGCACGTTTTAATTCCTAATGAACCCCTGCTTAATTGTCATTACGAGGAGTGAAGCGACGAAGTAATCTCTTAACTCAAAGATTCATGTAGAGTTGAGATTGCCGCGCTTTGCTCGCAATGACAGATAAGGCAATTAATCAGAGATTCCCTAATGTATTGGATGGTGTTTAAGATTGATAACAGGAAAAGATTAAATAATCTTGATCTCTTTTTCACGATACCGCAACTCAACACTATCCCCATAACCAATCCCATCAATTGCTTCACAAATCACTTCAACCAAAGAGTTGGAATGAAAGTGGCCGATCTTTGTCTCGGGGTGTGGATAATAAATATACCCGCTGTATTCCCTGCTCTTATATAAAACCGCACAGCTTGAAAATGAAAAATCTTCGGCTGGGAACCCTTCAGCCCAATGAACATCACGGAATGTAAATTTCGGTGCAATCATTTCAAAGGTGTTGGGTTCTATATTTAGATTGAGTGTGCCTTTGAATAGATGAGAGAGATCAAGCCCGAGTTTTTTGAAATAAGGGGCTTGCATCTCGATGGTGCCGAGCGGATATGGCGAGTTGTTTGCTGTTCCTGAGGCGACGCCGTGGCCCTGTTTGATGGTTGCTGTTAGCTGCATTTCTATCGTTTAGTTTTTCGCTTAATAGAAACGATTGTTTGCCATATTAAGCTAGAGAATAAAATATAAAATAACAAACTGATAAGCTCCATCCCTTCTCTTAAGAACTTCTCGAAAGGTAATATATTAGTCGCTATAGTATTAGCGCCCTTAGTTATTTCTTGTATATAGTCGTTAGCCGGTGGGAATATCTTGTATAGATAATTCGACTCATGACTGATAGTTAAAAGCGTGTAAATTACTGAGAGGGCGAAAATCCATGAAATAGGTTTTAGATAGCTTTGGCCAAAACCAGATATAACATCATTGAACCATAGCATTAATTTTTCTTGAGATAATTTTTTATCGCTTAGTTCCTCTTTATATTTATTCATTTCAAGAACAAAAAATTTATTTCCTTCAATAAAGTTTCCATTTTTATCAAAAGAATTTTTAATTATCCTGAAAGTTTCACGATTTGAATTAGTTGGATTTATGACTGTGTTTAAAAAATTTGGCGGTTCTTTCAGGTTGATGTTTTTTATATCCAGTCCACTTTTAAAGTTGGTATTTCTAAAATTTACAAAACTTAAAAATGTCGCATAGATGAAACTAGATAAGTATTTTGTATCATTGTCATCAATATCACCAAAACTACATTCTTCGAATCCAACAAAATCATCAAAAATGCTTTTTTTAATGGTGAACATAGAAAATGAAGAGTCATAAAGATCAGCGATTTTTTCAAAATTTGAATTAGTGATAACTAAACGTTTTACATGATTGTGTTTGAATTCGAATTTATCTTTAAAGATAGTGTTCTCTATTAAAATTTCATTAATAGTTAAATAACTAGTGATAAATCTATTTCTTAATTCACAGTTTGAAATAACAAGTTTATCTATTTGTAAGGCTTTTGGGGATATGTTTTTAAAAACTGGTTCTATGAAAACAACGTCGTAGAATTCGACTGAAGACTTAAAATCACAATCACTAAATAACGATTTCTGAATCATGAGTTTATTATCGAATTCAGGTGTAGCGCTGACAATTTTATTAAATGTACAGTCTTGGTATAGAACTTTATTTTGATTATCAAGTATATTAGTTCTGGATAAATCCCATGAAGCTAAAAATGTACACTGTTCGAAAAAGCACTTTGTATCTTGAGACTCAAATTTAAAAAGTGAGAATGAGCAGTTTTTGAAATGGATTTCACCGAGTTTGTTTAATATCTTAATGTAGAAATGGCGGTCTTTAATCTCAGTATGTGGAAACGAAATGTTATCAAAAAAAACTGATAAATCTTGATCGGGGAAATCTCTGGTACGATGGCCTTCATTTAAGTGTTGTTTGAGTTGTTCTCTATTAATATTTTCGCTTTCAGATTTTCCTGGGAAAACACATTCTATGATGTGATCGAGTAATTGATTATGAAAAGTTGATAATAGTTTCCTGCTTGTATATGGAATTTTATGTGTTGGTTTCTCGCAATGGAGCGCACATTTCGTTTCGTTCATGAATGAATCATGATTACAACCATCTATTACACAGTTAGCCATTAATACCTGATCCACAAAATATTTATAAAGGTAAAATTATCAATGTCGTTCAACCGTCATATCACTCTTAACACAGCGCAATACCCCATAATCAAACTCCCCACCCAAAGCATCAAAAACAGGCTTCAATTTACCATCATCACTTTGCTCAATCTCAAAGCGAATTGCCTTGAGCGATTTTTCATCAAGCTCAACCACATCAGCGAGTTCAATTTCACTTTTCGAAATGGCGTTGGCTAGGTGGGTATAAACGGTGTTTAAAGTAAGATCACGTTTGTGTGCAATCTCCAGTGGCTTCATGCCATCGCATACTAGCTTGATGGTTTCAGCGGTCGAGTCATTAATATCATCACTGGCTGCCCCTTCATATTCGGCAATCACCGAAAGGAATTCATCGCCATAGGCTTCAAGTTTTTTAGCGCCCACACCGGATATTAAACCGAGTTGTTCGAGTGTTTGCGGGCGACGATCAACCATCTCCATTAACGTCGCATCATGAAAAATCATATAGGCGGCGATGCCCTGCTCGGTTGCGAGTTGTTTGCGTTTGTCACGCAGTGCATTCCAGAATTCGGTATCGGCGGCTTTGCCAAACGGTGTTTTGGAACGCTGTTTTCCGGAGGCTGATTTTTTGGTTAGTTTGCGTAGATGCAGTTGTGTTTCACCGCGTAATACGGGGCGGCTTTCATTAGTCAGGCGTAGTCCACCGTGGCCATCCATATCGACACTTAATAGACCGTGCGAAATCAACTGGCGATAAAGGGTACGCCATTCCACCGCTGTATGTTCTTTACCAATGCCATAGGTGCTGAGTTTTTCGTGACCAAACTGTTTAATGCGATCGGCATCACTACCGCGCAATACATCGATTAAATAATTCACACCAAAACGTTGCCCGGTGCGGTGCACACAGGAGAGTGCCTTTTGTGCCGCAACGGTGGCATCCCATGTTTCGGGTGGCGAAAGGCAGTTATCACAATTGCCGCAGGGTTTGTCTGATCGACTCTCATCACCAAAGTAACGCAATAGCGATTGACGACGACAGCTGGTCAGTTCACATAGCCCGAGCATCGCATCGAGTTTGTGGCGTTCGGTTCTTTTATAGGTCTCATTTGCATCGGAGCCTTCTTGCATCTGGCGCAATGTAATCACATCATTAAGGCCGTATGCCATCCAGGTGTCAGACGGTAGACCATCGCGCCCTGCCCTGCCGGTCTCCTGATAATAGGCTTCGATACTTTTGGGCAGATTAAGATGCGCGACAAAACGGACATCAGGTTTATCAATCCCCATGCCAAATGCAATGGTTGCGACAATGATGATGCCGTCTTCACGCAGAAAACGTTCCTGGTTTTGTTGGCGCACTTCGTTACTATGCCCGGCGTGATAAGGCAGCGCGCGTAGGCCCTTGCGACTCAGCCACGCGGCGGTATCGTCGACACGCTTTCTTGAAAGGCAGTAGACAATGCCCGCTGCGCCATCATGTTCGTTGCGAATAAAACGGTAGAGCTGTTCGCGCGCGTTGCCGCTGTTTTCTGTAATGCGATATTGAATATTGGGGCGATCAAAACCGTTATTAAAGATCTCTGCATTTTGCAGCGCCAATTTTTCGATGATCTCTTTACGGGTCGCTTCATCGGCAGTCGCGGTCAGTGCGATGCGTGGAATTTTCGGAAAGCGTTCATGCAAGATTGATAGCCGGATATATTCCGGGCGAAAGTCATGCCCCCACTGCGACACACAATGGGCTTCATCAATCGCAAACAGTGAAAGTGTGATCTGTTCCAAAAGGTCGAGCGTGCGCGCCATCATTAACCGTTCCGGAGCGACATAGAGTAGATCAAGCTCACCGTTACGCACCTGCTGTTCAACCGCGGCCGCCTGCTGCGATGTCAGTGACGAATTGAGATAAGCGGCCTTGATGCCATTTTGATGCAGCGCCGCCACCTGATCCTGCATCAATGCAATCAATGGTGAAATAACGATCGCGACACCGTCTCGGACTAATGCAGGAATTTGAAAGCAGAGTGATTTACCGCCACCGGTCGGCATCAGTACCAGCGCATCGCCGCCATTAACGACCTGTTCAACCACCTGCTGTTGCATCGGGCGAAATTGATCGTATCCAAAGACGGTGCGGAGTGTCTGGAGTGCGGGGGTATCGAGCGGCATCACTGAATTCATGGCGCCTATTATAGCGGGTATCGAGTGGCTTGAGAGTCGGTTAATACTTACGAGTGTTTAACTTTTCGACTGACGTAATTGTCATTGCGAGCGAAGCGCGGCAATCTCGGCGCTATATGAACCATCGAGTGATGAGATTGCCGCGCTTCGCTCGCAATGACATTAACTAGGGGTTCCTTTTGCTCGTACCACAAGGGCATTCCCTTTGGCCATCTGACAATTAACCAAGCTTTTCTAACCTGTTCGCTATTTTGAAAGGCGCCCATAGCTCTTGCTAATAAACGGCTGCTCGATAAATCCTGCACGATGATTGAGGCAGAGCGCGAGCACAAAAAAGAAATTGCACAGTAGATTACAGAAGCGGTGCAGGATATCGGGCACTGCTACGCCCTCCTGGTCGATGCGCACCATCAGGCGGATCGCCTTTTTCGCCGCCGAGCGCGCCAGGTGCAGTTGCGGTGCGGGTGCGGGGCCACGTGGCAGTACAAAGCCGTTGATCGTATCGGCAACCTCTTTTTGATAAAGGTGATAGCGTTCAAGAAGCCATTGCAGGTCTGTCTCTTCGATTGCCAACCGCCCACGGATGGAGCCGTTGAGGTGGTAGATGAGGGGTTGCAGCTGGTCTAAATCGGTTGCGATGTCATCACAACCTTTGGGTAGCAAGCCAATAATACCGCCGACGTGGTTGCAGAGCTCATCGGTGGCGACCTCGAAATCGCACTGATAGGAGTGTTCATAGATAAAGGGATAGCAGAGTTCGTCGCGGTTGCTCGACTTTTTGAGTGTCATTGGGAGATCACCTTGGCAATACGACGGGCGGGTTGCGATCGAGGTCGATGTCGACCGGTATGCCGTAGGCGCGAGAAAGCAGTGCCTCGGTTAACACTTCGGCGGGTGTGCCGAGGGCGATCAGCTCGCCTTTATCCAGTAGACAGAGGCGATCGCAAAAACGGGCGGCGAGGCTCAGGTCATGGATCGCGACGATCACGCCGTTATTTTCACGCGAGTAGTTTTTGAGCACCTCCATCACCGCCAGCTGGTAGTGAATATCGAGGCTGGCGATCGGTTCATCCACCAACAGCAGTTGCGGTTCACCGGCGAGTACCCGCGCTAGCCAAACGCGCGCGCGTTCACCGCCGGAGAGCTGGTCGATAATTCGATCACGAAATTCACTGATCCCTGCTCGCTCGATCGCGCGCTCGATTGCCGCTTCGTCTTCATCACCCCACGGCATGCGACCGAGCGCGACGATGTCGGCAACGGTTAGTGCCCATGCACTGGTTACCGCCTGTGGTTGAATGCCAACGGTGCGCGCGCGTTCATGCGGCGGGATAGCATTAATAGAGTGCTCATTAATTTTAATGCTGCCCATCGATTCTTGCAGCCCTGCAATGGCATGCAATAAGGTCGATTTCCCAGCCCCGTTGGCACCAATTAGCCCCAGCAGTTCGCCGCGTTGATGCGTAAACGTGACGCCATTAAGTCGCTTACTGACGCTAAGTTGCTCAACTTCGAGTAATGTTGGGTTTAGAGCCATTTTTTACGCTCCTTCCACACTAGCCACACAAAAAATGGAGCGCCGATTAATGAGGTCAGTACCCCGAGTTTGAGTTCACGTCCGAGTGGCATTCCCCGCACCGCGATATCGGCGAGGCAGACCAGGATTGCGCCGAGTAGTGCGGCGGGAATCAATAATTTATCGGGTCGGTGGCCAACAAAGGGGCGCAGCATGTGCGGAACCAAAAGGCCGATAAAACCGATCGCCCCAGCGACCGAGACCGAGGAGCCGACCAGGCAGGCTGCACCGAGTACCGTGATGCGACTCCCTTTTTTAACCGAGAACCCCATGCTTTCCGCCACCGGTTCGCCAAGCGAAAGCGCGGCAAGCAGACGTCGTTGCGACAGGATTAAGGCGCAACCGATAATCAGCGCCGGAAAGAGAATGATCAGGCTATCGAGGCCGCGGTTTGAAACAGAGCCCATCAACCAGAACACCAGCTCCTGCATCGCATACGGATTCGGGGCGAAGTTGAGTACCACCGCGAGTGCGGCTCCGGCGACGGTTGAGATCGCAAGTCCGGCCATGATCACCAGTGCGGGTCGGCCCGAACCGGACAGCAGCAACATAAAAAAGAGTGCTGCTATCGCCCCGAGCAGTCCAGCGACCGCGGTGGCGAGGGTACCGAGCGCCGCAAACACGCCATAATAAAAGACCGTCGCCGCCCCCAGTGCCGCCCCCTGGCTGGCGCCAACAAGTCCCGGTTCAGCGAGTGGATTGCGTAGTAGCCCCTGAAGTGCTGCGCCACTCATGCCGAGCGCCGCGCCGACGATCAGTGCAAGTAAGGTGCGTGGTAGGCGAATTTCACCGATGATCAGTGCTGCTTCGGTCTGTTCGTTATTGAACCACGCGCTTAGCCCATCGAATACACCGACCGAAGTTGAGCCGTAGGCGAGTGATATCCATGCGATCAGCAGCAGAAAAAAGATCAGCAGTGGTGTCAGGTAGTGTGTGATTAACCGGGCCACTGTTCACGTTGCTCCCGTAGTTGTTCGATCAGTTGCCATGTCCACGGGCCGGGGCATTGCCAGTGCCAATAACGACTGCTGAGCCACTGTTCTTGCGGAATGGCGTGGCGTAGCGCGGGATGTTTGGCAAACTGGTTGGCGAGTGCGGGCGACTTAGGTGCTGACCACATCACCACATCGGGCGGGTCGGTGATTAGCTGTTCGAGATCGAGCGTGCTGTAACCATCGGACTCAAGATAGTTGCCCCACCCTGCCCGTTTAATCACATCATTTTCAAATGTCTGTTGGCCAGTGCCGACACCATTGGCACCGAGTAACAGCAGGCGTGATGGTGTAGTTGCCCGCTTACTTGTGGGCGCGGGTATTGGTGTGCTTGCCAATGTGGCAGGCAGGCCGACTAGCGCAAGAAAGCGTTTTTCATATTCGACCACCTCAGGCAAAGTGCGCGGTAGCGTCAATACTTCAACCCGAATACCGAGTGAAATCAGACGTTGGCGTAATAGCATCGCATTGTATTCACCGCTAAGCACCAGGTCTGGTTTGAGTTTGAGAATCTGTTCCAGTGAGCCGTTATGAATCGGCCACTCGTCACCAATCCACTCAACCGGATATTGTTTGAGTAACGGTGATAAGGCCACGACCTGCGAACGATCGGCATACTTTGCCAGTAGCCAATCGCTGCACAGGTCGAGCGATAAGATTTTTGTCGGTGGGCTAGAAACGCCAGTCGACGGCAATAGAGCCAGTGCGACCGCGAGTACCGTAGCTAAAGATTTCTTCATAGTCTTCATCAGCAAGATTTTCGACGCGCCCACTTAATGTCATATTATCAGTGACATCATAGCTTGCACCGATATGAAACAGCCAGTAGTCAGGCACGGTGTTGGCGCCAATATCGAGGATCTCATCACGATAGAGTGCCTGTCCCCAGATGCGGCCATCGGTTAGAAAGTAATTGGCGGTGATGTTACCCGCCAGGTCCGGAACACGCAGGCGTTCACTTTCAAGGCCAGTTGTATCTGTTTCACTTGCATCCAGCCAGGTGAAGGCACCATTAACTTCGAACTCGCCCCACTGTGATCCAGCCGTAAGCTCTACGCCGGTATTATCAGCTCGGTTTACATTTTCCAGCTGACTGTTTGGCCATGCACCAATATAACGAATCAAGTTGGTCGTTTCATGTTCGAACAGGGTGAGGCTGGTATTGTAATTATTGGTGCGATATTCAATGCCAACTTCAGTACTTTCACTCTCCTCAGGCTTCAATAGTGGATTGTTGCCACCCCAGGTGTTGTCGTGCAGTTCGGTCATGGTCGGCGTTTTAAAGCCTGTGCCATAGGTACTTTTAACGCGCCATGCACTATCGAGCTGATAAGAGAGAGTTGCACGATGTGTGCTATGGCGGCCAAAGGCGTCGTGGTCATCACTGCGTGCGCTAAGCGAGACATCAAGATTTCCCATATTAATTAGCCACTGCAGGTAAGTGCCTGTCATGCCGAGGTCATGTTTGAACGTCGCTGATCTGTATTCCTCGTTGGTAGACTCTGCACCAAATTGAAGGGTGTGGTTATCTGTGATCGCAAAGCTGCCCTGATAGTCGATCACATCACGGTCGGTGTAACTGAGAGAAGGAAAGTTAGATTCGGTTTCAGAATCATTCTGTGTATTTGAAAACTGCAGCTGGTTTTGCAGGCGTCCATTCATCGCAGGCGCAGCAATGGTCCATGCGATGCCCTGTGTTTTCTGTTTTTGTTGGTAGTCTGCATTGTCGATAGCAACACCATTGAGGCCATCCCAGTCATCAAATTCATAGGTTGAATGGTTCTGGTTAAAGCTAACCCAGGTTTGAAACGCTTTATGATCATAGCCAGCTTTGAGTTTATAGCCTTCCTGCTCAAAGCCATCTTTTTCGCTATTGCCGTTTTTCTCGTTGGCGGCTGAAATACCATCAGTGGTGATGTTGCTGGTAGCGACCATGTAGTGCCAGCCATCCTTACCATCGCTCAGTTGTGTGGATGTTGAGCGGGTACCAAGTGCGCCGACGGTAACATTGACGTTGCCACTGAACCCTTCTTTTCCTTTGATGGTGGTAATGCTAATCACACCCGAGGCAGCATCATTGCCGTAGAGTGTACTTTGAGGGCCCATCAGCACTTCAATCTTTTCGATCCCTTCGAGTGTCATCTGTGTCAGATCAAACTCGCTGGTGGAGGCGTCGTTCATACGAATACCGTCAACCAGAATCAGCATATGGTTGGCTTCACTGCCACGCATACGGATTTGGGTTTGGCTGCCACGATTGCCGGTTGAGGTAACCAGCAGCGATGGCACCTCTAATAGCGCATCGGCAACATATTTAACACCGCGCTCACGAAATTCCTCAGCCGCTAATACCACGACAGATGAGCCAACGCTGGTGATGGGTTGTGCAATACGAGAGGCACTGACAACGATCGGTGCAAGTACTGCCTCGCTCTCGGCAAGTGCGGCGGGTGAAAATGTGAGTAGTGGTTGTGCTAGCCCGGCAGCCACCAGAATAGAAAGCTTACGCATTAATGATCTCCATTAGACAAAAAGTATAAAAGCGCTGTCTAACGGAAAGTTCCGTGCCGAATACAGATGTGATTTAGAGAACGAGTAGATGAGCAAGCAATGCTGGTTTACTCGATCGCCAGCAACACCCCCGTGTAGACGAACAACAACGCATCGAAGGCAGGTCTCCTGGCTATCGGTTCGAGCGGTTGTAAAGCACCTTCCCAAACGGTCACATAAAAATAATGTGACTATTCAGTGGTTAAGCAGTAATACATTCCTGCCCTTTACACCCTTACCGATTACAGTTGCGGGGTCAGCTTCATTAACTTATCGGTGTCCTGATAAGTGTGAATTCCCATTTTAATCCTAAATAAAAGGAACCATCGATTGTTTGAGTGGCGGACTTTACATGTTTCATTAAGTCAGGGCAATAGCCATATTTATTCGTTATATTAGGGCTTGATAATATATATCGATGATGATTGGCGAGTTTAGCTACTCCAGAGTAAACGATGAAAGCCGATGTTTTGAGATACCGGCAATTTACATAATAAGGTGGTATGTGAGATCAATTTGGCTGGTCAGCCGCCAATATGGCGAGTGTTACGTTTGTGTGCGGTTTTCTCAGTTAGATCATCAAAACAGTATGGGCAGCAGATGCCTTTCTCGTATTTTGGTAAGGGGGTTTTTCATACGGTCATTCCTGTGTGCTAGAAGTGGCATTGAAGTTGGCCGCAGGATAGGTGATCACTCCAACATAACGAGCGTGCTGTGTCACATATATCTGGAATTTGCTATTTGATGGGGAAATAACAAAGCTGTAGTATCGCCGTAAAAGGAATGCTAATTATAAAAATAAAAGGGATGGCGACGTTTGAAATCCAGACGTATATTACCGAAGGTCACTTTGTGGGGGCTCTTTATCCTGCTTTCATTGATGATGCCGGCATGGAGCAGCGTTTATACTGTGGATCAGCTTTTTATGTTGTCACTCCATGAATTGATGGCAATGAGTATGGACATGGTTATCCCGCCAAAATAGCAATCATGCCTTTTTAATTGTTTTGTGAAGTATTTTTAGCGCAACGTAGACCCAGGTCTGGAAAAGTGGACTCGGGACGCAGATAGAAGCGATAGCTGGTGCGGTTGAAGTGATTGATGGCGTAGTGCCCCATTCCACCCCAGCCACCACCGCGCACAACTTTAAAAATCTCGCCGTAGTTTTTTGATGGGTACTGATTGTCTGGGTATGGTTGATACCAGTCTGCGGTCCATTCCATCACGTTACCTGCCATGTCGAACACGCCAAAGGGTGACTGGCCTTTGGTAAAGCTGCCGATCGGTGCGACACCACTCTCCCACCCCTCGCCTTCACCAGAATTAGAGTACGCTTTATGCCATTCGTTGCCCCAGGGGTACTCGTTGCCTTTTGTACCGCGCGCGGCCTTTTCCCATTCTGCTTCAGTTGGCAGGCGCTTGCCGAGCCACTGGCAATAGTCATTAGCCTCAGCCCACGCGACACCCGCTACCGGCAGGTTATCCTGACTGCGTTGCTGCTTTTCAATCGCATCCAGTAGTGTTTCGCGTGTTGCCGTTTGTGTGTTCATGTCGAGTTTGAATAGCTCATCGGCGAGCCGTCGTAGCACTTCATCATTGGCGATATCGAGAATCTGGCGTATTAGCAGGTAACCGTTATCACTCCATGTTTGCGGCACGGTTTTGTTATTCAGAATCACAAACTCTTTGTATTGTTCGTTAGAGACTTCATAGCGATCAATATAAAAGGCATCGAGTATCACTTCGCGCTGTGGCTGTTCATCTAGATAGAGTGGTTTAATGAGGCCATACTCTTTGCCGCGGGTAGTGGTGTCAACATCATTACTGCCCATTAAAAAAGGGCCCGCGGGGATTAGCACCATTGAATCATCAGTTGAGCTGTCGTCGGCTGAGATCGTCATGGCTGTAAAAGCGAGTAGCGTAGCTATTCCAAGGCGGTTTATTTTATTGAGCATTAGACGATCCCTTATCAAATATTATTCTGCATCTTTAGCGCAACGAAAACCAAAGCTACTGTTTTTAACGCGTGGATTAAAAAAGCTGCGGTTGAAGACTGGTGCTGAGATACCGCATTTATAAAAAGAGCAGTCCCACCACGAGCCGCCTTTTAAGAGGCGGTAGATCTCGCCAAAATTCTCTGAGGGCTTTTCATTACCGGGGTGCCCTTTGTACCACGCATCGACCCACTCCCACACATTGCCGGAAGTGTCGTGCAGTCCATAGGGGCTAACGCTTTTTTGAAAGGCACCCACTGGCGAGGTATCCCCTTCCTGTTTCATCTCATCCCAGCGCACCGGGGTGTTGGCCATGTTGATGGCAAAGACATTGCCCCACGGAAAGATGCGTCCGTCTGTGCCGCGTGCGGCCTTTTCCCATTCCTGTTCGGTTGGCAGCCGCTTGCCAGCCCAGCCGCAATATTTTTTGGCATCGAACCAGGAGACAAATGTCACCGGGTGATCGGCTTTTCCTTCCGGGACATTGCGCCGGTCAAAGTGCGTCGGCGCGCGTTTGCTCGCATCATCGATATACTTTTTATATTGTAGATTGGTGACCTCAAACTGATCGATCAGATAGTCGCCAGTCGATGAGGTATGTTCCGGCCCTTCATCAGAGAGTCGATCATTACTGCCCATGATGAACTCGCCGGCTGGAATGCGAATCATCTCATTGGGTGCGTCGCCGAGTCGGCTCACCGCATAATATTGTGGCGGGGTCATGCCGTTGTCACTGCCATCGTCGATTGCTGTTTGCGGCTGCTGTTTCATCGCGGCGATCAATCGGCCTTCGCCGGGTAGCCCTTCATGGCATTGCTGACAACTGGCATTCACCTGCACGGGTTTGAAGTTGTCATCGCTGGTATGGCAACCCTTACAGTCCTGGGCTTCATCGGCGTGATGTTTGGCAGATGGCGCTGCCGCAACGGATAGCGATGAGATCATTGTCAGCAGGATGAGCGCAGACAGTTTTTTCAGAGGCATGAAACAGTTCTCAATTCAGGATAGTATCCGCAGCTATCGCGTTATAATAAAGTCGCTTGGTATCGATGTGATAGCAAAATAAATAAAGAAGGAAATTGTAGCATGATCAGCCAGCTCTCGATCAGCGCCCCGCGTCAGGGTTTGCATGAAATCACCCGTGATGTCGCCGCGGTCGTTAGCGAAAGCGGTTTAAAAGAGGGGCTGTGTACGGTATTTATTAAACACACCTCGGCGAGCTTGATCATTCAGGAAAACGCAGACCCATCGGCGGCGCGTGATCTGGAGCTGTGGTTAAATCGGCTGGTGGCTGAGAATGATCAGCTATATACCCATACGAGTGAGGGGCCGGATGATATGCCATCACATATCAAAAGCACACTGACGGCGACCTCTGTCGCAGTACCAATCATCAATGGTCAGCTGGCGCTAGGCACCTGGCAGGGGATCTTTTTATGGGAACATCGCCGCGCCAATATGCAGCGAACGGTTATCGTACATACTGGCGTGTAGCTAGAGAACTTTCAGGCGGCACGATACGGCGTTAAAATCCGCCTCAAAATGCTCATTTACTTCGTGTAAATTGCGCTTTTTCGCCAGGTTTTGCCTTGTCTCGCACTCACCTGAAAGCCCTTGATGAGGATGAGTTTATTTTGTGTTTATTCTTTCGCGCCGTAACGTTTTAGCAGCATGATGATGTCGTTTTCACCTTCGGTGCCCGCGGCCTTCATCGGTGTCCAGCGGCGGTTGTTAACAAGGGTGAAATCGGCGCCGGCATCGAGCAGCAGCAATACAATGTCTTTATGGCCGCGTAGCGCTGCCCAGTGGAGTGCTGTGGTGTTGGTATCATCTTTGAAATCGACATTGGCGCCTTTGCTAAGCAGGTAGCGAACCGCTTCAGTATGGCCCCTAAGTGAGGCGCGCATCAGCGCAGACCAGTCGTTTTGATCCTGCGCATTTACATCGGCACCGCTATCGACCAGTAGCTCCAATAGCTCAACATTGCCAAGGCGTGCGGCGTGCATCAATACCGTCCAGCCGTAGCTGTTACGCTCATTGATGTCATCAACGTTGGTAATTAATGCCTTTGCCTTTTCAATTTCGCCATTTTGAACCTCATCCATCAACGGGGTATTGCCATCACAGCCGGTTAGTAGTGCGGCACCCAGTACCAGAAACAGTATCTTTTTTCGCAACGTAGTCATATTCGTCGGATCATCAATCTATATATTTAAGGAGCGCAAAGTCTAACACGCCTGTTCTCGACAAGTGAACGCAATCAAGGAGAAGTATTGGCCTAAGGTGGCTGGATGTTATGATAGCGTTTTCTGTGAGAGTCTTTTGGGAGTAGCGTGAATGAAATACCCATGTCCGAAGTGCGAGCAGCCAGGCATTTCTCTGAAGGATAAATATCGCATGGGCTACATGCAGGAGGCTTATTGTCAGCATTGTAATGCCCGCCTTAGCGCCAACCCCTGGTTTTTAGTGCCATTTTCATTGGTCTATATGTGGGTGTTGGCGATTTGTGCCTTTTTATATGTGTTCGAAGAGATCGGTATGATGGCGGCTGGATACGCCGTGATCGCATGGCTGGTGGTGGATGCGCTCAATGTGATGTTGATACCCATGACGGACATGGACGCCTAAGTCCAATATAGACTGAGGTTGATGCAGAAAAAACCAGATTCTCAGGTCTGACTTAAAACCATGGCAGATGTCATAGCCGTTGGTATCGCCACGCTCGATATCATTAATAGTGTGGATGGCTACCCCGCAGAAGATGCCGAGGTGCGCGCACTTTCGCAGCGTATCTGTCGCGGTGGCAATGCCACGAATACCCTGGTGGTGTTATCTCAGCTTGGTCATCACTGCCGGTGGGCCGGGGTGCTGAGTGATGAGCCGGATGCTCGGCGTATCGTCGATGACCTTGATCAATATCAAATAGAGACAAGCCTGTGCCGGGTCATTCAGGGCGGCAAGGTGCCCACCTCTTATATTGCCCATAACCAGCGTAATGGCTCGCGCACCATCACCCATCATCGCGATCTGCCTGAATTTAGTTTTGACGATTTCTCATCGATAGATTTCTCATCATGCGACTGGCTACACTTTGAGGGGCGCAATGTTGGCGAGACGGAAAAGATGCTGGCCAATGTGGTCGAAAATCACCCCGAACTACCCTGCTCACTGGAGATTGAAAAGGCGCGCCCTGAAATTAAAGTTCTCTATAAATATGTGGGCACGCTACTGTTTTCAAGAAAATTCGTTTCAGAACATGAGGGTAGTGATGGCGAAGCTAGCGTCATCAGCTTTCTTAAAAGACTTCACCAGCAATTCCCCAAAAAACGAATCATCTGTGCCTGGGGTGAAGATGGTGCCTATGGCATCGATCACCACGGTATTATTTACCATGCGCCGCCCTGCCCTCCTGCTAAAGTGGTCGATACGCTCGCGGCTGGCGACACTTTTAATGCCGCGGTGATTGATCATTTAATCAACGGCCATTCGACTGAGGCGGCGATCAACTACGGCTGCCAAATCGCCGGAAGAAAATGCGGGCATATTGGCCTCGACTTCATTTAGCCATTTCATGCAGCCATTGTGAGGCTCGGAACGAAACTATTTTTCGTGCAAAGGCCTCACTGTAATCAAAAACAGGTATCATCACTCTCCAGCCAATTTGGCTACACTATATATATGACGCGGAACGGAAGATGATTCATATCTACGATAAAAAGGGTTTCACCAAACTGTTTTCACATGATGGTGATAGCTTTAAGGGGCTCGATATCTCGAACACAGAGCTCGCTGAGGCGAACATGATTCAGATGGATCTGCGCGAGGCCAACCTCAGTCATGCCGATCTCTCCAATGCTGATCTACGCATGGCGAATTTGAGCGGGGCAAATCTCTCCCATGCCAATCTGGTGGGGACCGATCTTGATGGCGCGATCACCGATAATTGCGATATGACGGGTGCGATTTTCGCAGCGCCGACCTCATCCACTGATGAAAATGGCGACGTTGCGGTCTCAATCGACTCAATAGGAAAACGCAGCCGCTAGTCGATCGTTGGTCGATTCCCCTGTTTTACCCTCAAATTTGCTAAGATCACACCCCTATGGATGTTACCTATATTATTGACCCCCTGAACGATGCCCAGCGTGAGGCGGTTGCTGCGCCGCCCGGCAATATGCTGGTATTGGCCGGTGCCGGTAGTGGCAAAACGCGCGTGCTGGTGCATCGCATTGCGTGGCTAATTCAGGCCGAAGGGGCCTCGCCGTTTAGTATTCTGGCGGTTACCTTCACCAATAAAGCGGCAGCAGAGATGCGCGGTCGGATTGAAGACCTGCTGCAAATGCCCGCGCGCGGTATGTGGGTCGGTACCTTTCACGGCCTGGCGCATCGCTTGCTGCGCGCCCACTGGAAAGATGCTGGCCTGCCGGAGGCCTTTCAGATCCTCGATAGCGATGATCAATATCGGGTGGTGCGCCGCGTGATGCGCGCCATGGAGATCGATGAAGAGCAGTGGCCACCGAAGCAGGCACAGTGGTACATCAACAATAAAAAAGATGAAGGACTGCGTTCAAAACACCTTGATGACCGCGGCGATAACTATCAGCGCCAGATGATCCGTATCTATCAGGGATACGAAGCAGCGTGTGAGCGTGCAGGGGTGATCGATTTCGCTGAACTGCTACTGCGTGCGCTGGAGCTATGGCGCAATAAACCGGAAATCCTTGCCCATTATCAGGAGCGCTTCAAACATATTCTGGTGGATGAGTTTCAGGATACCAACTCGATTCAGTACGCCTGGCTGCAACTGGTGACGGGTGCGGATAACAATATCTTTGTGGTGGGTGATGACGATCAGTCGATCTATGGCTGGCGCGGGGCGAAGATCGAAAACCTGCAACGCTTCACCACCGATTATTCCAATGCGCAGATGTTTCGCCTTGAGCAGAACTATCGTTCAACCGAAACGATTCTCTCTGCCGCCAATGCGTTGATCGAAAACAATAGCGGACGCCTCGGTAAAAAACTTTGGACCGATGGCAGCAAAGGCGAGCCGATTCAACTCTACGCCGCCTTTAATGATTTTGATGAAGCGCGCTTCATCGTCAATAAACTCAAGACGTGGCAGGAGCAAGGTGAGGCGCGGCGTGATAGCGCGATTCTCTACCGCTCGAATGCACAGTCGCGTCTGCTTGAGGCGGAGTTGATCTCGGCTGGCTTGCCCTACCGGATTTATGGCGGCCTGCGATTTTTTGAACGAGCCGAGATTAAAAACGCCCTCGCCTATTTGCGGCTTTGTGAAAACCGTCATGATGATCCATCGTTTGAACGCGTGGTTAATACGCCGACACGTGGCATTGGTGATCGTTCGGTTGAGGCAGTTCGTCAACATGCGCGTGATCACAACGTATCGTTATGGGACGCCGCAATTGCCGTTGGTAATGGAGGCCAACTGGCGGCGCGCGGCAGTAATGCATTGATCGCGTTTCTACGTCTGATCGATGAGCTGCAGGCTGGTACCAAAGATATTGAACTGTACGAACAGATCGATCATGTGATTAAGCAGAGCGGCTTGATCGAACATCATCAAAAAGAGAAAGGTGAAAAGGCGCAGTCTCGTCTGGAGAATCTGGAGGAGTTAATCACGGCTGCGCGTCAGTTTGATTATGATGCCAGTGATGACGAAATAGAACTTGCCCCATTGCAGGCATTTCTGGCCCACGCGGTGTTGGAGTCGGGCGAAGGTCAGGGTGAAGCCGATGAAGATTGCGTGCAGTTGATGACACTGCACACGGCTAAAGGATTGGAGTTTCCGCTGGTCTTTTTGTGCGGCATGGAGGAAGGGCTCTTTCCGCATAAGATGTCGCTGCAGGAAGGTAATCGCTTAGAGGAAGAGCGTCGTCTCTGTTATGTCGGTATCACGCGCGCACGACAGCACCTTTACATGACTTACGCCGAAACGCGTCGTCTCTATGGCACTGAAACCTATCAACCTGTATCGCGTTTTATTGCAGAGATACCGAGTGAGCTGGTTGAAGAGATTCGCCCCAAGGCGAGTTATAGCCACGTTGCCAAGTCTGTTCCAAAGAGCACCTTTAAGGCGCCGGTAGAGGATGCACCGACCGGGCTTAACCTTGGCCAGCGTGTGCGGCATGGTAAGTTTGGTGAAGGTGTGGTGCTCGGTTATGAAGGCCAGGGCAATGGTGCACGCGTGCAGATTAATTTTAAAGGGGCTGGCAGCAAGTGGTTAGTGGTGGCGTTTGCCAAGTTAGAAGCGGTGTAGTTTTTACAAAAGAATAAACCTTAAAGGTAGAACACTATGGATCGTCGTAATTTTATTAAAAAGGTGGGTGTCGGTTCGCTGGCAGCGGGCGCAGCATTGGCTAGTGCTACCCCAGCAATGGCCGCGAAGAAACGGGTTAACTGGAAGCTGGTCACCACCTGGCCACCTAACTTCCCGATCTTTCACGACGGGGTTAAAAAGTTTGCCAAAGATGTGAAGCGCATGAGCCGCGGACGGATCAATATTCAGGTCTTTGCCGGTGGTGAGTTGATTCCTGCATTGCAGAGTTTTGATGCGGTTTCACAGGGCACGGTTGAGATGGGCCACGGCGCTGCGTATTACTGGGCGGGCAAGATTCCTGCGGCACAATTTTTTACCGCGGTCCCTTTTGGTATGAATGCGCAGGGGATGAATGCATGGCTCTATTCTGGTGGCGGCCTTGAACTATGGCGTGAGATCTACGAGCCTCGCAACCTGGTGCCCTTTCCGATGGGAAATACCGGTGTGCAGATGGGCGGCTGGTTTCGTAAAGAGATTGAATCGTCGGCAGACCTTAAAGGGTTGAAGATGCGCATCCCCGGCCTTGGTGGCAAGGTGATGGCAAAGGCCGGTGTGAATCCGATATTGATGTCGGGTGGTGAAATTTATACCGCACTTGAGCGCGGCACCATCGATGCGACCGAATGGGTCGGCCCGTACCATGATCAGCGCCTGGGTCTTTATCGCGCAGCGAAACATTACTACTATCCCGGTTGGCATGAGCCAGGCCCAACGCTTGAATTGATCATCAATAAAGAGGCGTGGAATGATCTCGCCAAAGAACTACAGATGATCATTGAGACAGCGGCGGCTGCCAGTAATATGTGGATGCTTTCTGAATTCGAAGCGAAAAATCTGGAAGCGTTAAATACGCTTAAGGATAAGTACAAAGTACAGGTACACCCGTTCCCTAAAGAGGTGATCTCAACCTTGCGCGGTTTCACCAAAGAAGTACTGGAAGAGGAAGCGGCGAAGGATGCTACCTTTAAGCGCGTGTATGAGGCCTATTCTAAGTTTAGTGCCAACAATGCCGCGTGGAGTGAAATATCTGAAGCGGCCTATGCGAATGCCTTGAAGGATTGATGGTGTACCGCCATTCCGGTTTATGCCGGAATGGTATCTTCATGTTTGTTAAAACGTGAAGGCGCATCGATTGATTTTAATTCGGTAAGCATCTCAGTGTGGCCACTGACATCCTTCAGCGCCTTTTTGAAAAAACCCTTCAGTGTTTTTTTCAGGTGACGCGTCACCTCTTTTTCCGGTATCGCCTTTAACATGCAGAAGATCGCCAGTGCGTAGGCGACTTCTCGTTCAGAGAGGCTACCAACGCGATCCATCACAGGTGAACGGCAACTGCCGCAGCCACCGCGATGTGGTGTGGCTGTGTTGGCGAACATTAAACCAAAGCCATGGGTTACCGCCATCACTTCCGTGAGGTGTGGTAGCAGCTCTTCTTCACAGGGTGGCGCTAACTCAGTGAGTGAGGCGAGGTGTACCATCAGTGCATGGCTAAAATTAGCGATCATCACTTCTGGGCTGCCAACCTGCTTCGGTTCATAAAAGAGCGTGAGGTGTGTTTGCGAGCTATCGACGAGTGCTTTGTTATCACTCTCTTCTGTCAGGTTGGATAACATTTGATGAACTGATGTCACATCATTGGGGTCGCCGCGGAATTGATGGTGGTCAACGGCGCGTGTCGGCCAGTAGCTTAAACCGGCATAGAGCTTAACCCGGTTCATCATCAGGTCAGCCATCTCTTCGATACTGGTGCCCCTGCCGGGAAAGTGTTTTGGCGTGGGTGTCACCAGAATAGTGTTTTGATAAAAGGCGGCGCTGCCAAAGCTGCGCAGTGACCAGCCGAAGGCCTCAAATAGCCATTCGATTGATTCTTCATCCAGTAACGGTTCGCGTTTAAAAAATCCTAACATGCGCTATTTATAGCTACATCACCGATTTATTGCAATGTTATACTCGATTTCAGAATAAAACAGAGACAGGATCGAAATAGACCATGCGTACCTTGATATTAATTTGTTGTGCTCTAGTCAGCGTAAATGTGATGGCAGCGGATGATACCCGTTCAAAGCTACTGACTTTTAATCCATTCAATGGCACGCTGGAAAGCAATCACTCTTTTACCGAGGTAGAGTCGGCCTTTGATAAAGATAATCGCTGTCTTCTCGTTAGTAAAAGTAGAACTTATTCCAAGGCCAGCAAGGCCTTCGAGAATGAAAATGTGATGACGATCGATTTTACCAATCTACCAATAAAAGAGATGTTCGCCGCTCATCGCGATGCGGGTAACTGGCTTAATGTGAAATATCAGATTCGTGCAACCTTAACCCAGTTTGTGATTCATTACGTTGTTAGCAGCGCCTCGATGCCCGGTATGGTCTATGAGCGGGATGAGGACTATTTTATCTTTATGTTTAACGAGCTTGATGAAGTGACGCAGGCACAGCAGTTATTGATCGACATCATTACTGAGTGTCAGCAATAACAGCTTCGGTTTAAACCAGTGGCAAAATAGTGGGCATGGTTGATGGCAACATTAGAGCAAAGAATGCAGGCGATCAAATTGATCATTCTGGATGTCGATGGTGTGATGACCGATGGTACTGTTATTTATAATGCGGATGGCCATGAGTCGAAGGGCTTTAATACTCAGGATGGCTTTGGTATTAACATGGCGCAAAAGGCAGGGCTGCGTTTTGGCGCGTTAACCGGCCGCGTGAGTAAGGCAGTGGAGCGACGTGTGAATGACCTTAAGTTTGATTTTTATAAAAGCGGCCACATTTATAAAGTTGAACACATCAATACAATGATCAGCGAATCTGCATTGCAACCCGAACAGGTGTTATACATGGGGGATGACATTGTCGATCTCGCCTGTGCCCCGCATGTTGGAATCTTTGTCGCTCCAGCCAATGCGCAACCGCGTGTGCGTGAAAAAATTGAGTGGATAACACAGGCCAGTGGTGGTCGGGGTGCCGTGAGAGAGATGATTAATGCTCTGTTAGTGGCACAGGGTGTGTTGGATGAAGTTGAAGCGTCGTATTTGAATCAAACCTAGCTGAACTGTCACAATTGCCGGTTCGCGCGTTATAATGGCATTTTACATCAGCCTCCCCTGCCGGAAACGATCATGATCACAGTTGGAAAATACTATAATTTAGAAGTGGTGAAGAGTGTTGAGTTTGGTTTTTACTTAGACGCCCAAAATCTTGGTGAAGTACTACTGCCAGGTAAGTATGCGACGAATGATACCGCCATCGGTGACTTCATCGATGTGTTTCTTTATCTTGATTCTGAAGATCGCCCCGTTGCGACGACTGAAACCCCTTTTGCTCAGGTAGGTGAATTTGCTTATTTGCGTGTGATGGCCGCAACCAAGGTGGGTGCCTTTATCGACTGGGGGCTAGAGAAAGATGTGCTAGTGCCCTTTGGTGAGCAGCATGTGCCGATGGTTGCTGGACGCTCTTATCTGGTTTACCTCTATCTTGATAATGCGAGTAATCGAATTGTGGCGTCATCAAAGATTGATAAATTCCTGGATGATGAGCGGCCTCACGACTTTAAAGAGAAGCAGGCGGTAAAACTGATTATTGCCAATACCACGGATCTGGGATTTAAGGCGATCATTAACAATACCCACTGGGGCGTGTTGTATGCCAATGATGTACATGAACGCCTGAGCTTTGGCCAATATAAAGAAGGGTTTATTAAAAAGATCAGGCCGGATAATAAGATTGATCTTACCCTGCAGGGTGGTGCAGGTGAGCGCAGCAAGCATGCGCTACTGATTGAAAAGAAACTCAATGAAAACGATGGCTTTCTACCGGTGCATGATAAATCTGATCCCGCTAAAATTTCAGAAGCGTTTGGTCTCAGTAAAGGGGCCTTTAAAAAGGCGGTTGGCATTTTGTATAAACAGAAAGTGATTACGATCGAACATGATGGTATCCGTTTAACTAAAAAATAAACAATGATCTATAAGAACTACTCAGCGTAGTTGCCATCGCGCTGACGTTTTCTGTAGACCGCTTACCAGTGCAGACCAGAAACTACGATCCACTCCAGCCAGCGTGTGATCAGCTCATCAAAGGCCTCTTCTTTCTTAAGTGTATTGTATAAGATGGTTTCACGCACCTTGAGTGGCTCTTCTGTGATGAACATTATGAACAAAGGCAGGGGTGTCGCCTTTATACTGGCTCTCCCTGCCAACATCACTGAAGAGGTCTTTTATCATAACCCGGCGCTACACGCTGACAATGGGCTGGGTGCGCAGGCAGTGAGCTGAGTGGTATAAAATTGTGATGGATTGAAAAAGTGACGATAGTCACTTCGCTCAATTGAACCATGCTGTATAATTTCCGGGAGCGGGGGGTAACCACGAATGTGGTGGCTATCAATTCTGGTAGTGTTACCTGAGTTACTGGAGAGCTTTATTGTACTGTCAACAGGTGTCGGTAAAGGCGGGGTGTCGTAATGCGGCACGGTGGTTAATATTTCCACTGTGGGGTCTGACGATTGCCGGATGCGCGATTCAGCAATCCCCTTCGGCTACCCAGCCGCCCGCTCCCGCTGCCCCCTCTTCGGAGTCGTTGCCGATGACCTTCGAGGAACAACAGGGAATGATAATGCACCTGTTACAGGTTCTGGCGGACAAGGAGGCGGAGATCAGTAATCTTCGCGCCCATCAGCAGGATCAGGTGAAGGAGCTGAAAGAGAGTACCAGTCAGACGGCGCGCGCAGAGGTTAAACTGCGCCGGTTTGCTAACCAGGCGGAAGTGGCATCGCATCTCGCTGAGGTAGAGGTGGCAATGGAGAGCCTACGGGCAACGTTGGGTGCTGAGCGCAAGGCTTCATTACAGGGGTTGGCGCAGCGGCTTCTTGATGAGGCCTCAAATGCTTTCAAGCAGGGCGATTACAGCACTGCGGCAAACTTTGTCGCGCAGGCCGAGCAGTTCATTGAGATGTTGATGGATAATCACTCGACGTCGGATGCACGCGCGGTATCGGAGATTCCCTTCACGGTTTCTATTCCACTAAAAATAAAGGTCGATAGCCATTTACGCCGTCAGCCGAACGCCAGTGCTGCGGTGCTTGATGTGTTAGAGAAGACGACGCCGGTAGTTGCGAGTTCCTACCACGGGCCGTGGTTACATGTGCAGACCGAAGTCGGGGAATCCGGTTGGGTACTGGCCGAGTTACTCGAGGCGCCTTAACCGGTCCCAATAAATAGCCAGTTTCATCAGGTCGCGCAACGCACCCGATTACGGCCAGCGCGCTTGGCTTCATAGAGCATTTGGTCGGCACGCGCAAGTACGGCATCTGCTGTCTCGTCCTCGCTATGGCTGTTGGCAACACCGATGCTCAGGGTGACTGCGATAGATTGATCGTTGAATTGATAGGAGCCGTTGCGCACTTGCTGACGAATGCGTTCCGCCATCTCCCGGGCGGCAGATAGCGCTGTTTCCGGCAATACGATCACAAACTCTTCACCACCGTAGCGCGCCGCAAAATCGATGTTGCGGATCGAACTGGAAAACGTTCTGGCGATACTTGCCAGCACCTGGTCACCAGCGAGGTGGCCATAGGTGTCATTGAGCCTCTTGAAGTGATCGATGTCCAGCAGCAGCACGGCAAAGGAACGCTGATTGCGTTTGAAGCGCGCCAGCTGATCGGCCAGGATGTCATCGAGCTTTTTGCGGTTATAAAGGCCGGTGAGACTGTCGGTAATGGAGAGCGTCTCCAGCAGCTTGTTCTGCTGCTGCAAGGTGAGGCTGGCGGTCTCGAATTCGTCGCGGCTGCGTCGTAGATTATCCGTCATCTGGTTGAATACTTCGGTCAGGCGGCCTAGCTCATCGCGCCGCGCGACCGGAAGCTGGACGGTGAGGTCGCCAGCCGCGATGTGGTCGGCGGCGCCGGTCAGGCGCTCCAGTGGGGCCACGATTGAGCGCCCCATTCGCCAGGCGACCAGCCCCACCAGTAGAGTCAGTATCGCCATCAGGGTCAGGAACAGATTGCGGAAGGCGACCCACGCCTGGTAGATATCGGCGCGCGCCCTTTCTACCACTACAATAACAGGTAGTGACTGTGGCGATACAACGAGCCCGAGTACCGTCTGCTGATAATGCCCCTCAAAGGTAATGGGTTCGCCCTCCTGGGCACGCAAACGCTGCAGTACCTCTGTTTCTAGTGGCATGTATGTGGCGTTCAGGTTGTTGGTGCCCAGCAATGGTTTGCCGGCCAGATCCAGTAGTACCACATTCCCCGACGATAAGGCTGTTGTGTAGATGAGGGATGGCAGCACAGTGCCCAGATCGACTATCGCTACCAGCGCCCCGATGATTTCATTACCCAGTGAGAGCACCGGGACGGCCAGGGTGAGGGTGGTGGTGGCGTAGGTTTCATTCCAGTGCGGCGTATCGATAATGATGCCACTGGTCGCTGCAGTCTGTGGCCATGGCGCTGGCAAGGTGACTGGCGGAGGCGTGGTGCCACTGTTGGCCACCACCTGCCCGCTAGCATCGAGCACGATTAGCTGTAGCAGGGGGTTCAGTTTTTCCTGTACCAGGCGCAGGTAGCGCGGCAGCACCTGAAGGTTTTGATCAGCACTATCTGCTGGTGGACTGGTCTGCTGGGTAAGCCTGTTAATAATCGCATCAGAGACAGATAGCGTACGCAGCTCATCGATTCGCACTTCGAACCAGCGTTCTAGCTCGCGGCTGGAATCGACAGCCAGGCTGCGCATCTGGTTGGTGACATTGTTAGCAATCATCGCCTCATTTTGCCAGAATGACAGCAGCCCCAGCCCCGCTGATGGAATCAGCGTGGCAAGGATTGCGAAGAGCAGGATTTTTTTCTTGATGCTGTTAATCGAAATCATGCTGGCTATTTAATAAATGGAAATCAATAGATGCTCAAGTAAGTAGACTGGTGACCATACAAGGAAATCCAGGGCTGTTCCAGCGTTTAGATAATGAGTCATATTTTTATCATAATATTAATTCGTTGGAATAAGTGAGATGGTGTTAACGGTTTAGGGTCTGTTGACGTTTCATTTATCTCACTTGTAACCACAATAATTGTATGTGTTGATTAATGAAGCTGTATTTCAGCTGTTTGCGCAGAAAATAGCATCACAAACTATAAGCCCATCTCCTGATGGGCAACAACTGGTGGTTATTATTTCAGCCATCGCGCGAGCAGAGCTGTCTGGCGCTGTGCAGCGCACATGGCGCACAGTAAACGTATGCTGTTGTGGTTGAAGGTTTATCAGGTCTTGAAGGTTTGCACCAGTGCCTGTAGCTCAACCGCAAGTGAAGAGAGTTCACGGCTGGCATTTTCAGTTTGTTGAGCGCCCTGGCTATTCTGTTGCGTGATGGTATTAACAGAGAGAATATTCTTATTGATCTCTTCCGCGACGGCCGTCTGTTCTTCTGCGGCACTGGCGATCTGTGTGTTCATGTCGTTAATCTTGGAAACCATGCGAGTGATTTCGGTGAGTGCACTAGCCGCTTTTTCTGCCTGTGCAACACTTGAATCTGCTTTTTCTTTGCCGCTTTCCATGACTGAAACAGCATCCTGTGTGCCCTGTTGAAACTTCTCAATCATCTTCTGGATCTCAAGAGTAGAATCCTGAGTGCGACCGGCAAGGGTGCGGACCTCATCGGCAACAACCGCAAAGCCTCGTCCCTGCTCACCTGCTCTGGCCGCTTCAATCGCAGCATTCAGTGCCAGTAGATTAGTTTGTTCGGCGATATCTTTAATTACATCAAGTACACGCCCAACATTTTCAGACTCTGAAGAGAGCATGTTGATCACATCGGAAATGCGTTGTACGTCACCATTTAATTCATTGATGGATTCTACCGCGCGCGTCACCACTGTTTCCCCTTCTTTTGCCTGACTATCGGCATCATTGGCGGCTTGTGATGCGGTGCTAGCACTGCGAGCGACTTCCTGTGCGGTGGCACTCATCTCATTAATCGCCGTTGCGATCTGCTCACTCTTCTGTAGTTGAGTTTGAATGCCCTGATTTGACTGGGCGCTGATGGACGACATCTGATCTGATGCCGCTGCAAGTTGCGTGCTTGCACCGGTGACCTGTGACATGACCGTTTTGAATTTCGAGAGCATCTTATTAAGGGCGTTGCCCATTTGTCCTACTTCATCGTTGGCTTCAATGTCTGCCAAAATAGAAAGGTCTGAGTTTTGTTCAATATTAGTTAATGTATTGCGCAGGTTGGCAAGAGGGCCAAAGATGGTATTGATTGCTAGTTTAGCAAGGAACACCGCGACTATCGTCCCGATTATCAACATTGACCACATTGTGATGGTGAGAAAATTCGCTTTGGCAGTGATTGTGTTTGTATCATCAATCAATAGTTGCTGTTGGTTTTTTGACATCTCTACAAGCAGTGTTTCGAGTTCATTACTGATCGGTTCCAGTTTGGTGCTCATCCAGTGATTGGCCAGATTCCAGTCAGGCTGCGCACGCATGGTGAGTAATTGCTTTGGCAACGGGGCGAATTTTTTACGCGCTTCGGCATAGGCCCAGAAAGCCTGGCGCTGCTTTTTGGTTAACTGTTTGGTGTTGTTCTTTAGAACGTTAAAGCGTTTGGTGTTTTTCTGTTCTAGTTTTTTGTGGGCCGCTCTATACTTTTTCTCACCAGAGATTAGAAAGGCACGAAGATTGGCCAGCTCTAATGCGGTTGTGCCACGGACATCTGCCATCATTCCCAGCAATGCCTTTCGCCCCTGATCTTCTTTAACTGCTAATTCTAGGTCGATGATTTTTGTGATCTGAGTGATCATTGTCTCTGCGAGTGGCGCCGCTTTATCATGCAGCATTTTAATCGCGGGTGTATTGTCTACGGTTTGAGCAATGGTCTCTATTTTCTGCAGTTCGCTTTCAAATTGAACCAATAGCTGCTCAATGTTAGTAAGGCGCTCGACGTTAGCTGGGTTAGTCCAGTTGGCTGACATCGCTCTGAGCGTTGTAAGTGATGGTTCGATTTCGCTCTGTTTGGCAGAGAGATGTTTCTCTTTGAAGCGCTCATTGCCGGTTAACATCCAGCCACGTAACGCGGCAACTTCATGATTGATACCGGAGAGCAATGTAGTGCTCGCCAGTACCGTTGGCGTTCGAAGCTCACTCACCTGATCGGTTAATTGTTTGGTACCACTGACTTGCCAGATGGTGACAATCGAAATTAACACAATGATGCTGGTCATCATCGCGTACGAAAAAGTTAGTTTTTGTTGCAGAGAGCTAGTGCTTGCTGTCGATGTGCTCATGTCTGTCAGATCCTTGTCAAACGATGATATTGGAATGCGTCTATGGGAGTTTTTATCGGCGTCAAAAAACTCTCACTTTAAACCTGTGAATGAACACAGCATTAAATGTGCCATGAATGGCTGGGTGGTTATATGGGTATTGAGTGCCCCTCAGAACGAGGGGCGTAAGAACAGGTGTCGGAAAGGAGGGGGTTAAGAGGCGATGATGCCAGTATGGCGAAGTAGTGCGTCGATTTGGGGCTCTCGACCTCGAAATTCAATAAATAGCTCCATTGGTTCACGCGAACCACCCTGCTCCAGAATCATTGAGAGGAAATTGAGACCGGTCTCGCGGTCAAAGATGCCCTTCTCTTCAAACAGTGAAAAGGCGTCGCTGGAGAGCACTTCGGCCCATTTGTAGCTGTAGTAACCGGCCGAGTAACCGCCTGAAAAGATGTGAGAAAAACTGTGCGGGAAGCGGTTAAACGAGGGTGGTTTAAGCACTGAAACCTGTTGGCGTACATCGTCGAGGATCTCGTGAATAGCCGCGCCTCGTTTCGGGTCAAACTCAAGGTGGATGCGGAAATCAAAGATTGAAAACTCCAGCTGGCGCACCATCTGCATCCCCGACTGGAAATTTTTGGCCGCGATCATCTTGTCGAACATCTCATCCGGCAAGGTTTCGCCGCTCTGATAGTGGCCCGAAATTAGTGCCAGTGCATCGCGCTCCCAGCACCAGTTTTCCATAAATTGGCTCGGCAGCTCGACCGCATCCCACGCCACCCCGTTGATGCCGGAGACACTTGGGTAGTTCACCTTGGTGAGCATGTGATGTAGGCCGTGGCCAAATTCGTGGAATAGCGTCAGTACTTCGTCGTGGGTGAAGAGCGCGGGGTCATCACCAATCGGTGACGAGAAATTACAGGTAAGGTAGGCGACCGGGGTCTGAATGCCGTCGTTATCGGTCAGTTTGCGTACGATGCACTCATCCATCCACGCCCCGCCCCGTTTGAACTGGCGCGCATAGAGGTCGAGGTAGAATTGCCCACGTAGGTGACCATCTTTATCGAAGATCTCAAAAAAGCGCACATCTTTGTGCCACGTCTCAACCCGGCGCGATTCGGTGATAGTGAGGCCGTAGAGTTTTTCGACCACGCCAAACATACCGGCAATCACACGGTGTTCCGGGAAGTAAGGTTTGATCGCTTCCTGTGAAATCGAATATTTGTGCTGGCGCAATTTTTCGCCGTAATAGACCACATCCCACGCCTCTAGTGTTGCGAGCCCATGCTGTTCGTTAGCGAAGGCGCGCAGTTCATCGAGATCATTTTTCGCGATCGGCAGTGAACGTTCCGCGAGATCGGTGAGGAATTCCATCACCTGCGTCGTTGAAACCGCCATCTTGGTGGCGATTGAGCGTTCTGCGTAATTTTCAAAACCGAGTAGTTGGGCTGCTTCGTGGCGTAGAGCGAGGATCTCTTCCATCAATGGAGAATTATCCCATTTACCTGCATGTGGCCCTTCGTCGGAGGCACGGGTAACAAACGCGGTATACATCTCTTTTCTAAATTCACGATCATCGGCATAGGTCATCACGCCAAGGTATGACGGGAACTCAAGGGTGAAGAGCCATCCTTCCTTTTCTCGCTGCGTGGCGCTCTGTTGCGCCATTGCCCTGGTGGAGTCTGGCAGTCCGGCTAGATCGGCCTCATTTGTGATGACCTTGGTCCACTCACGAGTCGCATCGAGAATGTGTTCTTCAAATTTGCTGGTGAGGGTGGAAAGCTCTTCCATCAGCGCCTTGTAACGCGCCTGCTGATCATCGTTAAGGTCGATCCCAGACAGGCGAAAGTCCCGGATTGAATTATCGATGATCTTTTTCTGTGCACGATCGAGTCGATGGTATTCGTCACCCTTGGCGATCGACTGGTAGGCCTTAAAGAGTTCGGCATTTTGCCCCATCTCGGTACCATAGTTGCTGAGTTTGCCGAGGCAGGCGTTATAAGAGGCGCGCAACTCATCGCTATTGACGACAGAGTTCATATGGCTGACCGGTGACCAGACACGAGACAGGCGTTCGTCCATATCTTCCAGCGGCTGAATCAGATTGTCCCACGTGAATTCACTATTGCTGGCGAGCAGAGTTTCGACCTGTGCGCGACAATCGGCAAGCACCTGGTCGATTGCGGGTTCGACATGTTCAGGTTTTATCAGGCTGAAACGTGGCAGGCCGCTGAGGTCGAGTAACGGGTTATTCATGGTTTTAAGGATACCTTTTATAATGGTTGATTCACGCGTAATCGGCTTCTAATGTACCATGTTAAAAAAGCATGAGTACAGGCGTGTCATGGGTAATAAAAACGGAGAGAGCAATGTCACAGCACTTTGATTTGATCGCGATTGGCGGCGGTAGCGGCGGGATGGCGGTGGCACGGCGCGCCGCTGAATACGGTATGAAGTGTGCGGTCATTGAATCGAGTCGCCTCGGCGGGACTTGTGTCAACGTCGGTTGCGTGCCGAAAAAGGTGATGTGGTACGCGGCGCAGTTAAGCCATGCATTGCACGATGCACCCGATTACGGCTTTGATGCAGCATTAACGACTGTCGATTGGCCGCAACTAAAAGCCGGGCGTGATGGCTACGTGGAGCGGCTTAATAAAATCTATGCGCGTAACCTGGCGAATTCAGCGGTGACGATGATTGAAGGCCATGCGGCGTTTGCATCGGAGAATAGTGTAACCGTGGGCGATGAAACCTATAGCGCAGATCACATCGTGATCGCCTGCGGTGGCCGCCCCGCTATTCCCGATGTTCCCGGCGCGGAATTGGGTATTACCTCCGATGGTTTTTTTGAACTGGAGGCATTGCCGCGTCGCGTGGCAATTGTCGGCTCAGGTTACATCGCCGTAGAGCTTGCCGGGGTGCTCAATACGTTGGGCAGTGAGGTCAGCCTGCTGTTGCGGCGTCAACACCTGCTCGCCCGCTTTGATGTGATGTTACGTGAAGAACTAATGGAACAGATGCAGGATGATGGGATCCACGTTGCGACCGGAATCAACCTCTCTGCGGTTGAACGTGGTGATGATCAACAACTGATGCTGCACACTAATGATGGCCATGTAATGGATGGCTATGACACGTTGATCTGGGCGATCGGCCGTGAGAGTCAGGTCGATGGCCTGAATCTTGGTGCTGCAGGTCTGAGCGTTGATGATGCGGGCTTTGTTCCCGTTGATGCATTTCAGAACAGCAGCGTTAGTGGCATCTATGCGATTGGTGATGTCACCGGGCAGGCCGCATTAACACCGGTTGCGATTGCCGCGGGACGACGACTGGCGGATCGTCTCTTTGGTGGCAAGGCGGATGCAAAACTGGATGAGCGTAATATTCCATCCGTTGTCTTTAGTCATCCACCGATAGGCACAGTTGGCATGACAGAAGATGAGGCGCGCGAACAGTTTGGCGATGATGTTAAGGTCTATCAATCGCGTTTTGTCCCGATGTATTATGCAATGACAACGCGTAAGCAGCGCAGCAGCATGAAGCTGATAACCGTGGGCGCAACGGAGAAGGTTGTCGGTTGTCATATCATTGGTGATGGAGCAGATGAAATGCTGCAAGGTTTTGCGGTGGCAATAAAGATGGGTGCGACCAAGGCGGACTTTGATAACACGATTGCGATTCACCCAACCAGCGCTGAAGAGCTGGTAACGCTGCGTTAAGTTTATTTAATCATTAATTTCATGCTGTTAGCAACGCACTGTTGTGCTGTGTCATTTTAATAGTGATAAGGTGAGCTACTGCCCATTAATGAGAGCGGACTTTCATTACGCTCTAATAATTTACGTTTCAGGTCTTATCTGAAGCTTTAATAATCGTCTGTAATTAAGAGCCGTTCGCTAGTTGTTACGAATATGCGGTGTCATGAGGTAGGAAAATGAAGAATGTCGTTGTAACCAATAAATTCTTGTTACTGCTGGTCTCTCTAGCCTTCATCGCCTCAGGTTGTAGTAGTGACACTAGTACTGGTGTCGATGATTCCAATGGTACAAACATTACACCAACCGCAGTTGATGATAGTGGTTATAGCACTGATCGTTTTTCATCCATCATAATATCCGTACTAGATAATGACATGGGATTAGATAATACACCCTTGCATGTTGAGATATTTCAGCCCGCATCAAATGGCACTACCCAGGTACAGGCCGATGGCACAATAGAATACACCCCTAGCGGTGCGTATTTTGGTGATGAAAGCTTTATCTATAAAATTACCGATGCTGATGGTGATATCGCAACAGCAATGGTCTCATTGCAAGTGACCTGTGCTTCTTGTGGTGGAACAGGTGATGGGATTGAAAAAGCCATGTCCATTAATCTCACAACAGCGGGGCGAGTGGGATTTTATATTGATTATTCTGAGCGTACTTCACCTGGTGAACATAAATTTTATGTTGCGCGGACTCATGGAACAGAAGGTGAAGTGAGTGTCGACTACGCCACGCTGGGGGATGTGCATACAACCACATCGGGCACATTAACATGGGCGGATGGTGCGGCTGATATTAAATATTTTTATGTCACGGTGCCATCTAAAACAGCGGGAGAGCATCGTATGTATGCTCAGCTTTCCAACCCTACCAACGGCGCTGTTTTGCACTTTGGTGATTACACGAGAGCTTATGGTGTGATTGATGATGGCACTATTGCATCCGATTCTGATGCGGTTTTTTATGATGCTGATGCCGTGATGAATGGCGTTGGAACCCAGGCAAGTCCGTACGATAATATCTATGATGCGTTGAACAATGTTGGTAGTAAGCGTTATGTCTATGGTAAAGGGGTGACCATTCCAAATGGTACGCACACCTGTTCTCCTGGTGGAAGTGGGGCCGCAGATTGCATCAAAATATTTATCCATAGGGAGAGTGAAGAGGAGCGTTTGTATATTCGTAACTGGCCTGGTTTCACCTGGGCGGTCGATGGTGGTGGCTCAACGACTAGCGCAGGGTTTTATGTTGCATGGGGGCAAAGCTATCATACTTATAAGGGAATAGATTTTCAGAATTTGAATGCCTCCGCCGCCGTTAACACGAATGGCTTCGGGATTTTCTATCGCTATGGCGGTTCTATTGGTATCAATATAGAGGGCAGTACTGCGGACAATATTAACGGCGCGAGCGGCAATAACAATGGTGCTTATATGCTTTGGGGCGTGGATGGTGCAAAGGTCTGGCGCAGTACCACTAACAATATCCAGACCAATGGTGATAATACCAATGGAAACACAGCGGGTGTCTATTCCTATGATGGTAAAAACATATCCGTTCAGCGCTCTGAAATGACAAATAGTCATAATTCCATTTATCACAAACGTACAGTACTTGGTGATGTCTCTACCAGTGTAAGATTTAACATCTTAAACACAGCGAATGGGGTGCACTATGGTGCCAGTGGTGGTTCAGGGGTCAGTCACTCATTTACTGTTGTACAGTCAAATATATTTAAAGGTTGCGCGAAGTCGGGGATAGATCATTGGCCGGGCTCTAATGATATATTTATGGGTGAAAAGCATTGGTGGGTTTCCAATGTGTTTGATGGGTGCGGGTCTGGAGAACGTGCAGCAATCACTTTTAAGCAAGGATATAGTGCGCAGATATTTAATAATATATTCATTGACTCACGAAAGGTCTGGGCTGATTTCATGGATAAATCCGCGATTAAACCTGATGTAGAATACGCAGACTATAACCATGAGGAGGGTACAACCTTAACTTCACAAAGGTATGAGTGGCGTGGCATTAACTATTCCAATGCCGCTGATTTGTTTGCGGATAGTGGATTTTCCGCTAATGATAGCCAGGGTGATCCGCTATTTACCAGCCGGGCTACAAACCTTTATTCATTACAGGTTGATTCGCCTGCGCTTGAAAAGGGTGTTGATGGAACTGACAAAGGGCTGTACTTAGCTGGCATTGAAAAAATAGGCGTTGCTGGTATTGGCAAATAAATCATGATTATGAGGTCTCTCATGATCATTTTATTATTATCCCTATTTGGCATGGCTCATGCTAATGAGTTGACGCCGTTTAAGTCTGATGGCTGCAGTATTTTCCCCGGCGGAACAATAGTTGTAAAAGACTTATGGTTAGACTGTTGTATCGAGCATGATCAGGCGTATTGGAAAGGCGGCACTTATCAGGAAAAGTGACTGCTGACGAAAATCTAAAGCGTTGTGTTATAAATATTGGTAAACCTAACATCGCAGCCTTAATGAAGGCCTGTGTGGATGTTGGTGGTTCTCCTTACTTGCCTACGTCCTTTCGTTGGGGGTATGGTTGGGACTGCATTCGAGGGTATAAGCCGTTAACTAAAATTGAACTCAAAAATATTAACGATCTGAGCGTGCCATAGCATGGTCAATTAAGTTTAAATCAATTAAGGAGCCACCTTTGGCTATTAGAAATTATCTTGATATAGCACCTTCAATCGTGGCAAGTGCTTTTATTGATGAAACTGCGCTGGTTATCGGTGATGTTACAATCGGTGAAGAGGCATCGCTCTGGCCAATGGTGGTAGCGCGTGGTGATGTTAATTCAATCATCATCGGTGCGCGCACCAATATCCAGGATGGTTCGGTGTTGCATGTGACGGGAGATAATGAATTTAATCCCGGTGGCTACCCATTGGTCGTTGGTGAAGATGTGACGGTTGGCCATGGCGCAATTTTGCACGCCTGCACGATCGGCAATTTTTCACTGGTCGGCATGGGGGCAACGCTGCTCGATGGCGCGGTAATAGAAGACCATGTGATGGTCGGTGCTGGCGCACTGGTTGCGCCCGGTAAAACATTGGAGAGTGGTTTCCTTTATGTGGGCAGTCCTGCACGGCAGGCACGACCACTTAAAGAGAAAGAGCTTGCGTGGCTGGAATATTCTTCGGGTTATTATGTGGCGCTAAAAAATAAACATATGAACGGCGCTTGTTAATTAAGCGAAATTTAAATATTTGAGCGGTTATCGATAATGAAAAAAATTATTGTTACGTTGATCGTGAGTACGCTATTGGTTGCCTGTTCCACCTCCCCTACCGGCCGTACTCAGTTGGCATTTATGCCGGAGTCGCAGATGATCACGATGGGGGTGCAGTCATTTCATCAGTTGCTTGAAGCGACGCCGCGTGTGAATGATGAAGGTATCAATCAATATATACAGTGTATTGGTGATGCCATTACACAACTGCCATCGGTACAGGCAGTGAGTCGTGATTGGGAGATCGTGGTGTTTGATGATCCCAGCGCGAACGCCTTTGCCCTGCCGGGTGGTAAGATTGGTGTGCATAAAGGGCTGTTAACGGTTGCGATTACACCGGGACAAGTGGCGGCAGTGATGGGGCATGAGGTGGGCCATGTGCTGGCGCATCACGGTAATGAGCGGGTGTCACAAACGTTTGCGGCAAATCAGGGATTATCGCTATTAGAGGGATGGTTCGGGTCGACAGATTATAAACATCAGGGCTCAATTATGGCGGCGCTGGGTGTTGGCACAAAGGTGGGGGTATTACTGCCCTTTGGTCGCGCTCAGGAGAGTGAGGCAGATACCATTGGCAAAGAGCTAATGGCGCGTGCCGGCTTTGACCCCACCGAGAGTATCGCGTTATGGCAGAACATGGCACGTAATAGCAGTGGTGGCTCGCCTGAATTTCTTTCAACACACCCATCGCATGATACCCGTATTGAGCGTTTGAATGATGGTATGGCAAGTACGATGGCGTTGTATCAGCAGTCGGCCAACAAGCCAAACTGCAAACGTTAATAATGAGATCAATAAAATAAGGATGTGTTGTGATCAAACTTTATAGCTTTGGTGCGGCCTTTGGGGTGCCTGACCCCAGTCCATTTATTATGAAGGTTGATTGCTGGATGAGGATGTCTGATATCTCATTCGAGCATGTGAGTGGCGTGAGTAATTTACGTAAGGCACCAAAGGGTAAACTGCCTTTTATCGATGATAATGGCACGGTGGTAGCTGACTCTCATTTGATTATTGACTATCTGCGCAATCAATATGGTTCACCATTGGATCAAAATCTGAGCAGCGAGCAGCGTGCGATTATGATGTTGGTCGGTAAGGCGATTGATGAGCAGCTTTACTGGTGTATGGTTTATTCGCGCTGGATACGGCCCGATACCTGGCCGCGTGTGAAGGCGACCTTTTTTGCAGTGGTGCCGACACCATTTAATACTGTTGTACCGTGGCTGGCGCAACGTCGAGTGAAACGTTCACTGTACCTTCAGGGCATCGGCCGACACAGTGATGAAGAAATTTTACAGATGGCTTCCGAAACACTGCAGTCACTGTCGGATCTATTGGGTGACAAGGCCTACTTCTTTGGCGAGCGCCCCTCTACGCTCGATGCCACCGCATTCGGATTTCTATGTGAATTTATTTTGAGTGACATCAAAAACACGTTTAGCGAACGTGCGAGCGAGTTTGAAAATCTGGTGGCCTATTGCCACCGTATTCGGGATGCGTATTATCCGCAGTGGTCAAACGAGAGCAGTGCCACTAACCTTTGATGATCGTTTGTAGTGCGCTCACCAATGTTTTGCATTCGTTATCGGTGCCGATGGTGATGCGCAGGTATTGATCGATACGTGGTTTGTTAAAGTAGCGCACAATGATTTTTCTCGCACGTAGATCGCCCGCTAAATCGGCGGCATCATGTTGCGGGTGTGTCACAAATAGAAAGTTTGCCTGAGACGGGATGATATGAAAGCCGAGAGCCTCGAGCTCAGTGGTGAGTTGTTCGCGCGAGGCGATGATGCGCTTACGGGTGTAGTCAAAATGGCTCTTGTCCTGAATGGCTGCGCACGCACCACTGATTGCAATGCTGTCGAGTGGATATGAGTTAAAACTATCTTTAACGCGCGTCAGCCCTTCAATCAACTCGGCACTTCCCATTGCAAAGCCAACGCGTAATCCAGCAAGTGAGCGTGACTTTGAGAAGGTCTGTATCACTAACAGGTTGGGGTATTCGTTAATCAATGCCACGGCCGATTCGCCACCAAAGTCGATATAGGCTTCATCGACCACGATCACTGAATCGGTATTTTGCTTGAGTAACATCTCGATTGCACCCAGTCCAATGCCGTGGCCAGTGGGTGCATTAGGGTTGGGAAAGATGATGCCACCATTGGGGCGGATGTAGTCACTTAGATCGACCTCAAAGTTTGTGTTAAGCGGAAGCGTCTCGCTCTCAATTTCATAGAGCTTGCAATAGACCGGATAAAAGCTGTAGGTGATATCGGGAAACAACAGCGGTTTGCCGTGTTGAAACAGCGCTTGAAAGGTGTGCGCTAATACTTCATCAGAACCGTTACCGACAAAGACCTGCTCTTTTTTGAGTTGGTAGTACTGCGCAATCGCATTGACCAACCGTTCTGAGGTTGGATCTGAATAGAGCCGCAGCGAGTTACTGGTTTCGATCTCAATCGCGGTGAGTGCTTTGGGTGATGGGCCGTATGGATTTTCGTTCGTATTTAATTTGACCAGGTTGCTGATCTTCGGTTGCTCGCCCGGTACATACGGGGTGAGCTGATGAACGATGGGGCTCCAGAATTTGCTCATAGCGGTGTCGGTCTTTTGCGGCGCTGGCCGCGTTAATGATTCATTTATAAAAGGAGCGCCAAGTTTAGCAGATGTTTGGACGGAAGTTGGAATCACTGGCTATCGTTCGAGCAGATAGCCAGTGACTGGATGCTGCTGCGTGGCGGGGTTATTTTGCTCCTTCGCGTTTGAGGATCGCCATATCGTAAGTGATGCGTTGCTGCTCAGTGAGCGCATTGCGCATTTCTGTTAGATGGTCATAGCGGTGTTTCATGATCACTGCCTTCACTGCCATCAGGGCGTCGATCTTGGTGTGGATTGCTGCCTGGTCTGCACCATCTTTGGCGGTCATCACATTAAGCTCTTTTTGTAGCAGCGCGGCTTTGGCCTTCAGCACTGAGTGTTGGCTGCTGAGCTTGAGGTGCATCTGGTCGACGGCAACACGCTGCTCATCACTGAGCGTCTTGGCCCAGTGCGGTGAAAGGTTGTGCCCTTTTTTCTTTTTATGGTCGCCCTTCTTCTGTTTGCCGTCGTCGTGATGCCCCTTGTCCATTTTATCGTGGTGCCCTTTTGCACCGCTCATATCATGATGGCCGCCTTTATGCTCATCGCCAGCATAAGCCGGGCTGCCAACAGCAAAGAGTGATGTGAGTAGTAATGTGCCCAATATTTTGTGATTCATAAGGTTTATTCCTCCGTGTAGTGGGATTGAAGATAGCCTATATGCCCGCAAATTTATACAATGCGTATTCTGGGTATTAAACGACTATATTAAGGTGTAAGCAGCGACATGGAAAAATTTGATCTGGACGGACGAGAGTATGTAGCGCTGTGTGACCTGATGAAGCTTGCAGGGCTGGCCCACAGCGGCGGCATGGCAAAGACCATCATCGTGGATGGCAATGTGACGGTTGATGGCGAGGTCGAATTGCGCAAGCGCTGCAAGATTCGCCCCGGGCAAATTGTGGAATTTGATGGCCAGAAGATTGTGGTAGAGTAAGCGGCCTTATATTTAGTTGATTATTAAACCTTACTTTCTCAGGGAGAACGCAGTGAAATTATTAAAGACAGCGGTGATTTGTGCAGCGGCATTGGTTTCATTTAATGCTGCGGCGAGTGATAGAACGCCTTCAGCTGAGGGCGCTGCGGTTTACATCGTATCACCCGCCAATGGTGAGGTTGTCACCTCGCCGGTTAAAGTGGTGTTTGGCCTGAGCGGTATGGGCGTCGCCCCTGCGGGAACGGAGAAAAAGAATACCGGTCATCACCATTTATTAGTGAACGGCAAAAAACTGCCCGCGCTGGATCAGCGTATGGGTAAAGAGGTGAAGCACTTTGGTGGTGGCCAGACAGAAACCACATTGGAGCTGGCATCGGGTAAGCACACCTTGCAGCTGATTTTGGGTGACAAAGGTCATGTACCGCATCAGCCGCCAGTTGTTTCTGAGGTGGTGACGATTGTAGTAAAATAATGGTTCGGTACTTGTATTAATGTGACAGGGTAGTCTGCTGGATAGTCGGCTACCATTTGAACTATAAAACAGAACGTACCCTTTTTAGTTGGGTTCGTCCATTATCAGTAGTGTTCGTCTCTGAAAGGTAGAGTGTCCGTAACCCAGTCATGGATTGAAGGTGTTTCAGGCCTGCGTCGGTGATCTCTGTGTCGGTAAGGTAGAGTTCAAGTTCATTTTCCAATGTCAATTTCTGTTGCTCTTCCTGTTGGCGCTTTTCAGCTTCGATATCAACAGAAGGTTTTACCAGTCGGCAGATGTCCGCTAGCAATTGTTTGAATGAAGAGGATGTGGTGTCTCCATCCCACTCCATCATATCGGCCGTTTGATAGTCCCTGAACCTGAGTGGGAGTTTGGCATCTTCAATAAACACCGGTATCAGTGCGTCTCGTTCTTCACCTACTCCAGCTTCTCGTTTTACCCACTTTGAGGCTGTGGAATGATTGGACCACAACACGACGATGCAGCGAGCGGCATCAATCGCCTCTTCGATGACTTCATCAAAGGTGTGTCCGGCTGGAATAGCACGATCCCACCAGACCGAATAGCCCTGTGCTTCAAAGGCAGCAGCATACTATTTGGCTGTTTCTCTGTCTTCTCGTGCGTAACTGATGAATATGTCACTCATAGATGCGTTACTTAAAGCAGCTCCTGCTGGGTGTAATTTTGATTCGTGACATTAGTAAATTCATTCTGGTTTTTTGTTGCCCGTTTTATTGATGTATTGCGACCAATCCCGGTTCTCCTGGGAGATCAGTGCTTCGACGCGCAGTACCAGTATAGAAAAAGACTCGGTGCCATCATAAGGCTCTACCCGGGTTTCGTATAAAACCTTCTCATGTTTCAATGATTCTGCCGTTGTGCGGTACTTGATCCATTTTTCATCGAATTTGCACAGTGCTGAGGTACCGGTGATTACCGCGATCAGCACCCCTAGTCCGCCAGTGGTGATATTTAGAGTAGATTGATCTGATATCAGCGTGGCCATGAAAGGGATGCAAGCAGCACTGAGGATCTGGAGGAACTGAAGGCGTTTGTGCCAGCGCTGGTTTTTTTGACTGTTGCTGCTATACCAGGCCTGCTGATTATCGAGTCGTTGCTCAATATATTGTGTGTCATCCATGTTTAGGCGCCTATCTAGTCTGTTCTTCTTATATGAGATACATCATTCATTATGTGTGGTTTGGAGAAAAGATGTCAAAGCCCAGTTGATGTCGGTGTGTTCGGCTGTTAGTGTGCGCTGCTTATTTAGGTTTTTAAGTGTGGTTTTAGAAATGAGTGAAGATGCAAAAGAGTTGCGTGCCAAGCTAATCAGCGAGACTGGCAAGCTGGAGTGGCCAGAGCTGGAGCGCCATTTTGCACGTGGTGTGGTAGTGGCGGTAAATCCAGGCATCGACCTGATCGATGTTGCGGTCTGCATGGCCAATGACGACAAAGCGGGCCTTGAAAGCTGGTTTGAGGCCGGTACCGTACGCCGAGCCGAAGCGGTCGACGCCGAGGCGTGGGTCAAAACCCAGTCGCTCTTCTGGGCGGTGGTAATTGCCCCGTGGGTGGTGATTCAGGAGGTTGATGATTCTGCCGAAGTGCCGGGGGAGTTGCACTGACTAATTTGCTCGCTTGAGTTGAGTGTGTATTCAGCTGAGTGGAGGTAATGCCGAGACACGATGCGATATTGCGCGTTGGCCGACTGCCTGAGTTCGGGCCGGAATATGACTACATCTTCCACATCTTCTTTGGGTAGCTCAGCCTGCCCCTTCTTATTTTTCTCTGTAACGTTGTTCCTGTAATTGTATGTTGACCTTGCGCCTCGATTTGGTTATTATCCTGAATCTCTGAAACTAAGATACTGCAAAATATAGTTCAATGTTGATATCACTAAAAGAAATTGCAACTGTTTCCATGGGGAATACCTTCAGAAGCAAGTTGCAGGCGAGTGCCTCTGGTAATGTGCGCGTTATTCAAATGAAAGATTTGAATGATAGCAACCAGCTGGATTTTGAGCATTTAGTGAAAATTGATATGCCCAAGATCAAATCCTCGCATGTTGTAAAGAAAGGGGATTTGTTATTTCGTACGCGTGGTCAGACAAACACAGCTGCCATTGTTGGGTTGGATATACACAACGCAGTAGTGGCTGCACCGCTGTTGCGCCTGCGTTGCAATACGGATTTGATTGATTCGGAATATTTGTGCTGGTTCATCAATCAGCCGGAGTCTCAGGCATTCTTTTCAACATTGGCGACGGGCTCGGGCATTCGCCAGGTGGGAAAGCAAGTGCTGGAGGCATTGCAAGTGGTTTTGCCACCGCTAGAAAAACAAAAGCTTATTGCTGAACTTGCCGGGCTTTGCCATCGGGAGCAACAAATCCTCCGAGAGTTGGCAAACAAGAGGCCGAGTTTAGTAAGCAGAATTCTGATGCAAAGTGCGTTGGGGTCTCAGGGAGGTGATGTCTCACCTTGAGTAAAGGTGAGTGGGGGTGTGCTGTAACACTCCCCCACTCAGAGTCTTAATGAAAAAACTCTTTAGGAAAAGTAAGTATGAGTATAAAAATTGGAAATTACAACTTCGATGGGCCCTATGCGGATACCTCAAAGTTGAAAAATCAGTCGGGTGTGTATGTGATATTGGGGCGAAGCGGCAGTGCGCACAACTGGAATGTGGTCGATGTCGGTGAATCTGCGACGGTGCGTGATCGGGTGCAAAATCACGATCGCGCGCCATGCTGGAAGCGGCAGGGAAATAGCGAGCTGCAAGTTGCGGCCAACTACTGCAATGAACAGCAACGAATGCGGTTAGAGCAGGACTTGCGTGAGCGCTTTGACCCTCCATGCGGTAAACGTTGATGTGTTTGGCGGGGTGAAAGCCCCACCACTTTCGAATTTAGGAGCAAGAATTAATGGGCAAGATTGACCAAAAAGACATCAACAACGCTGCCTGGGCTGCCTGCGATACCTTCCGTGGTGTGGTCGATCCGGCGCAATACAAAGACTACATACTGGTGATGCTGTTCCTGAAATACATCTCCGATGTCTGGAATGATCACTACCAGGAATATCGCAAGCAATATGGGGATGACGACAGCCGCATACGTCGCAAGCTGGAGCGCGAGCGCTTTTTATTACCGGAAGGCAGCAGCTATTACGATCTATACGAGCAGCGCAGCGAAGCCAATATCGGTGAGCTGATCAACATCGCCCTGGACTCGGTAGAAACCGCTAACAAGGCCAAGTTGGAAGGGGTGTTTCGTAATATCGATTTCAACTCAGAATCTAACCTGGGCAAAACCAAAGACCGCAATCGCCGCCTTAAAACCCTGCTGGAAGACTTCAATAAACCGGCTCTGGATATGCGCCCCAGCCGCGTCTCCGAGGATGTGATTGGCAACACCTACATCTATCTAATAGAACGCTTCGCCTCCGATGCCGGTAAAAAGGCCGGGGAGTTCTACACCCCGCATAAAGTCTCCGAGCTGGTGGCTCGCCTCAGCGACCCCAAGCCCGGCGCGCGTATTTGTGACCCCACTTGTGGCTCCGGCGGTCTGTTGATCGAAGCCGCCCGCGTGGTCAACGACCGCAACTACGCCCTGTTTGGTATGGAGGTCAACGGCAGCACCTGGGCGCTGGCGCGTATGAACATGTTTCTGCACAGTGCTGATTCCGCGCGTATCGAATGGTGTAACACCCTCACCTCACCGGCACTGGTAGAGAATGACCGCCTGATGAAATTCGACAACGTGGTCGCCAATCCACCCTTTTCCCTCGATAAATGGGGTGCAGCCGATCTGGGTGAGGATATCTATAATCGTTTCTGGCGCGGCATGCCACCCAAGTCTAAGGGGGATTACGCCTTCATCAGTCATATGATCGAAGCGGCGGTGGAAAAAGAGGGCCGCGTTGCGGTGGTCGCTCCTCATGGCGTGCTATTCCGTGGCGCGGCCGAAGGGCGTATCCGCCAGAAACTGATTGAAGACAACCTGCTAGATGCCGTCATCGGCCTGCCCGGCAATCTCTTCCCTACTACCAATATTCCAGTGGCGATCATGATTTTCGACCGCTCTCGCGAAAAGGGTGGTGCCAATCAAAAACGCAAAGACGTGCTGTTCATCGACGCCAGCGGCAAAGAGAACTTTCAATCGGGTAAAAACCAAAACACCCTGCTGGACGAGCATCTGGATGAGATCGTTAAGGTTTACCGCGCCCGCAAAGAGGTGGAAAAATACGCCCACCTTGCCAACATTGCCGAGATCAAAGAGAACGACTTCAACCTCAACATCCCCCGCTACGTGGACACCTTTGAGGAAGAGCTGGAAATCGACATCGACGAAGTACAGAAAGAGATCGATACCCTGGAGGCCGAGCTGGTGCAGGTGCGCGGGCGCATGGGTGAGCTGCTCAAGGAGGTAGTGCGTTGAGTCAGGACGACAGCCAAGACTATTTGCGTGGCGCCACGGAAATAGTCGGCGCAGCTGAACATCAGGGAGAGATCCTCTTCTACCAGACCGAAGATGGTCACACCCGTGTTGAGTGCCGTTTTGAACAGGAGAGCCTGTGGCTTACCCAGGCGGCCATGGCCGAACTGTTTCAGAGCACACCACAAAACATCACCCTGCACCTCAAGGCTATTTTTGATGAAGGTGAGTTGGATCAAGCAGCAACTTGTAAGGATTACTTACAAGTTCAAAAAGAGGGCGAGCGCGATGTCAGCCGCAAGCGCAAGTTTTACAGCCTGGATGCCGTGCTGGCCGTTGGCTACCGCGTGCGCTCCCCGCGCGGCACCCAGTTTCGCCGCTGGGCCACCGAGCGGTTAACAGAGTATCTGGTGAAAGGCTTTACCATGGATGACGAGCGCCTTAAAAATCCGCCCGTGGCCGGTTCCGGCGTACCCGACTACTTCGACGAGATGTTGGAACGCATCCGCGACATCCGCGCCAGCGAACGCCGCATGTACCTGCGGGTAAAAGAGATTTTCGCTATGGCGGGCGACTACGACCCCAGTGGTCCTAAAACCACGCGCTTTTTTAGCACCATTCAAAACAAACTGCACTACGCCGCCACCGGCCTTACCGCCGCCGAGTTGATCAAGTCCCGTGCCGACCAGGCCCAACCTAATATGGGCCTGGTCACCTGGAAGGGCGACGAAGTACGCAAAGGCGATGTCACCGTCGCCAAAAACTACCTGCAAGAGGATGAAATCAGCGGTCTTAATCGCATCGTGGTGATGTGGCTAGATTACGCCGAAGATCAGGCGCTACGTCGCAAACAGGTCTTCATGAAAGACTGGCAGCAAAAGCTCGACGACTTCCTGCGCTTTAACGAACGCGAAGTCTGCCCGAATGCCGGGCGCATCAAGAAAAAGGTGGCCGACGACTATGCCCGCCAACAATACGAGCAGTTCGCCGAGCGCAGACGGGAATACAAAGAACAGCTGGGCGAAGCAGACTCCATCAAAGCACTGGAAACCGCAGCCAAGACCTTGCCGAAGAAGGATGAATCGTGATGCAGGCCCGGCAGTTAAACTCCTCACACCAATTTGTTGAGGCCAACAACATGGTTTTGACGACAAAGCAAAACCATATCGAGCAGCTCCTCGAAATGGTAATTCAGCCCTGGTTCCCACGGCCCTCCGTGGGAACCTATACGGCGGCATATTCCTCTTGTGAGGTATGCGTTCCCACGCGGGAGCATGGGAACGAGATGGCAATGGGGTTTGGTTCATGAGGTTCACCACAAAGTCTCTAGGAGAATTAGCTACTTTCAAATCGGGAGGGACTCCTCGCAAGTCCAAACCAGATTATTGGGGCGGGCCATACCCATGGATCTCTGCAAAGGATATGAAGTCAGTTGTAGTAAATGACTCAATTGATAAATTAACTGATGAAGGTTTCCGTTCAGCCAAAGTGGCACCTAAGGATTCTTTGTTAATCTTAGTTAGAGGGATGACTCTCCACAAAGACGTCCCCGTATGCCTTGTTGGCAAAGACGTCGCATTCAATCAAGATATCAAAGCACTCACCCCGAATAACGATATATTACCCCGCTATTTATTGCATGTGCTGAGAGCAGAAAAATATCGAATGCTCCGTCTGATAGACTCCGCAGGGCATGGAACCGGACGTTTCGATACTGAAATATTAAAGGCATACCCGATATCCTATCCCTCTATTGATGCGCAATATAGGTTGGTTGAAGTGGCATCATTATGGGATGACGTAATTGAAAAAACCGAACAACTCATCTCAGCCAAAGAGAAACAGTTTGCCGCCCTAACGCAGTCACTCATCAGCCAACAATGCGGCAAAACCAAAGGCCGTTGGCCGGTGAAGCACCTGGGTGATGTATTTGCCGAGCGCACGGAAAACAATCGCGGTGATTTGCCTTTGCTCTCCATTACCCGTAGCGAAGGCATCATTCCTCACGGCGAATCGGGGCGCAAAGATAGCTCCAATAAAGACAAAGCCAAATACCTGCGCGTTTGTCCTGGGGATATCGCCTATAACACCATGCGCATGTGGCAAGGGGTGTCGGCGTTATCGAAATTAGAAGGTATCGTCAGCCCAGCCTATACAGTGTGTATTCCTTCTGATGAAATGCATGCTGATTTTGTTGCACACTATTTCAAAACCCCGTGGATGATCCACCAGTTTTACCGCTATTCGCAGGGCTTAACATCGGATACCTGGAATCTGAAGTTTCGTCACTTCCGTGAGATCAAGGCTTCGATTCCACCGTTAGAAGAGCAAATCCAAATTGCCAATATCCTCAACACCGCCCGTGACGAGATCAAACTACTTAAACAACAAGCGGAACTCTATCGCCAACAAAAACGCGGTCTGATGCAAAAGCTGCTCACTGGCGAATGGCGGGTGAAAGCGAATGAGGCGGCTGCATAAAATGGTATGCGGGCGCTTTACCCAAAAAGACAGGGGTGTTGGAGAAAGTCTCAGGCTCTTATGTCGATCAGGTAAAGCTCAACCCTTGTCGTGGAGTTCAGACATAAAAAAACCGCTTAGCAACAAATTCACTAAAGTAGGTTCGCCGAAAGCGGTCGTGTTGCTGTCTATTGTAGGCATTTGCGAGAAAAAATCCAGGGGGACGTATGAGCGAGTCTGAAGCGAACTATAAATCAAATGGCTTCCGCTTTAACGAGGAATACCTCTCGCAAATCCCAGCCCTGCAACAACTGATTAAGCTGGGCTATGAATTCCTTGCTCCAGAGCAGGCAGTATTGGCACGTGGTGGGCGAGCCAGTAATGTGTTGCTGGAAAATATTCTGCGTAAACAGTTAAAGCAGATGAACCGCATTCAACATAAGGGCAGTGAATATCTGTTTAGTGAAGAGAATGTTCAAACGGCAATTCAAAAGTTAAAGAACATCCGCTTCGATGGCCTGCAAAAAACTAACGAGGTGGTCTATGACTTGATCACCCTGGGCACAGCACTGGAGCAGACCGTCGAGGGCGATACCAAGAGCTTTACCCTCAATTACATTAACTGGCATGAGTGGGATAAAAATGTCTTCCATTTGGTGCCGGAGTTTGCAGTGGAGCGTAACCGCAGTACGGAAACCGCCCGCCCCGACATTGTGCTGTTTGTGAATGGCATTCCGCTGGTGGTGATTGAATGTAAGTCGCCCAAGATTGAGATTGATCAGGCAGTTTCACAAAACATCCGTAACCAGGGAGATGAATATATCCCGCGCCTGTTTAGCTCGGTGCAGTTGGTGATGGCGGTGAATAAAAATGCTGCCCAATATGCCACCACCGGTACGCCAAAAAAGTTTTGGGGTGTGTGGAAAGAGATGGAGGAGCGGGATTCGGCTATCGAGCCAGTGGTGAACAACCCCCTTACTGATGAGCAGAAAAATGCACTATTTTCTGGCGAGTTCGCTCCGGCGCGAGGTTTCTTCGATGCGCTGGAGTCGGAGGGTGATCGTTTACTGACTGAGCAGGACCGAGCGATTCATAACCTGTGTCGACCGCAACGACTGTTGGATTTGGCCTATCGTTTTACCCTGTTTGATGGCGGCATTAAAAAGATTGCCCGCTATCAGCAGTTCTTTGTGATTTGCTCTACCCTGCGCCGGGTAAAACAGCAAAACACTGAAGGCCAGCGCAAAGGCGGTGTGATCTGGCATACCCAGGGTTCGGGTAAGTCGCTGACCATGGTGATGTTGACACGGGCCCTGGCTTTTGACGCTGAGATAAAAAATCCGCGTATTTTACTGGTCACCGATCGTGATGATCTTGATAAGCAGCTGGGCAATACCTTTGCCGCTTGCGGCTTGAGTAAAGAGCGGGCGACATCGGGGCGTAATCTGGTCAAACATCTCAAAGACCATGTCGGCATCATCACCACCCTGATCCATAAGTTTGATAAGGGTTGGGTCGCTGAGAAATATATTGAAGAGTCAGCGGATATTTTTGTTTTAGTGGATGAGAGTCACCGTACTCACTTTGGCTCACTGGCGGTACGCATGCGTCAGATGTTGCCCAATGCCTGTTACCTCGGCTTTACCGGTACGCCGTTGCTGAAAAAAGAGAAGAACAACTTCGCCAAGTTTGGTGGTTTGATCGAACCCCACTACTCCATCAAACAGGCAGTGAGTGATGAGGCGGTATTGCCACTGCTCTATGAAGGCCGACATGTGGAGATGGAGCAGAACCAGGCGGCGATTGATCTGTGGTTTGAACGCCATACCTCGGGCTTAAGTAAAGAACAAAAGGCCGACCTGAAAAAGAAATACGCTCGTGCTGAGATGCTGAATAAAGCAGAACAAGTGATTTATATGCGCGCCTTTGATATCAGTGAGCATTATCGGGAAAATTGGCAGGGCACCGGATTTAAAGCGCAGTTGGTTGCTCCCGGTAAGGCGGCGGCGATTAAGTATCAACAGTTTCTCAATGATATTGGCATTGTCAGTTCTGAAGTCATTATTTCACCACCGGATATGCGCGAAGGCCATGAAGAAGTGGACGACGGCCCAGCCGATGAGGTGGGTAAGTTCTGGGGCAAGATGATGAAGCGCTATGGCTCCGAAGAGGAGTACACCAAGCAGATTATCAATCAATTTAAATTTGGTGATGAGCCGGAGGTGTTGATTGTGGTTAGCAAGTTACTGACCGGCTTTGATGCACCGCGTAATGCCGTGCTCTATCTGACCAGTACCTTGAGAGAGCACACCCTGCTACAAGCCATTGCCCGCGTGAATCGTCTTTACGAAGGTAAGGCGTTTGGTTTTATTGTTGACTACGCCAGTGTGCTGGGTGAGTTGGATAAGGCGCTGGATATGTATGAGGCATTTGAAGGTTTTGATGAGGCTGACTTAGAGGGCTCATTAACCTCGATCAATGAAGAGGTTGCCAAACTCCCGCAGCGCTATTCCGATCTTTGGGACTTGTTCAAACAGGTGAGAAATCAGCACGATGAAGAGGCCTTTGAGATCTTGCTGGCCGATGATGCCTTGCGTGAGGAGTTCTATCAGCGCCTGTCTGATTACAGTCGTACATTGGCGATTGCTTTGTCATCAGAACAATTTGTAATGAAAACCGATGAGCATAAGCTGAGTAGTTATAAAGGCGATTTGCGTCGCGTCCAAAGTCTTAAGGCCTCCGTGAAGCTGCGTTATGCCGAGGCCATTGACTACCGCGACTACGAACCGAAAATTAAAAAACTACTGGATACCCATATCCAGGCCAATGAAGTGATTCAGCTCAATGAGCCGGTGAATATCTTTGACCAAAATACCTTTAATCAGGTGAAAGAGTCGCAAGGGGTTTATAGCACCAAAACCACCGCGGCCAAGGCCGATGCGATAGCCCATGCGACGAAAAAAGCGATTACCGAGCGCATGGAGGAAGACCCCGCCTTTTACACCAAGTTTTCCAAACTGATTCAGCAGGCGATTGATGATTTTAAGGCTAAGCGTTTGTCTGACCTTGAATATTTAAATGTGGTGAGTGATCTTCGCGATAAGGTGACGGCCGGTCAGCATGATGGTTTGCCGGAGCAACTGGATGGCAATGAACATGCCCAGGCTTTTTTTGGCGTCGTTAAGCCCTTTTTTGAATTGCCGGATCTGGATGAAAGCCAGGCATCGGCACTGGCAGCGGATGTTGCCTTGCAGATTCAGGCAATTTTGCAGCAGCATTTTAAGGTGCAGTTTTGGGATGACGACGATGCCCAGAAGCGCATGGTGAATGAGATCGATGATTATCTGTTTGATGAGGTTAAAGGTGAGCGAGGTGTTGAGCTTAGCCTCGATCAAATGGATGAATTAATCGAACGTGTGATGCAGGTGGCTCGCCATAGGGTGCAAGGCTAATGGAGGTGGTTCAGTACGGTAAGCAGCGTATCGAGTTTGAGCTGATACGCTGCCAGCGGCGCACCATGGAGATTGCGGTGTTGCCGGATAGTACGGTGGTAGTGAAGGCGCCTAATTCAATTGCGTTGAACGATATTCATCAGCGGGTAAAACGTCGTGCACGCTGGGTGGTGCAGCAGATCAGCTGGTTTCAGCAGTTTTCGCCTGTAACGCCACCTCGGCGCTATGTTGGAGGAGAAACCCATCTCTACCTTGGGCGGCAGCATCGACTCAAGTTGCTTCAAGGTGATAGTCATCAGGTGAAGCTGATTCGTGGTTACTTTGAAGTGACTTCCACTATTTCACTTGATTCGGAAATGGTTGAACAATTGCTGAATGCTTGGTATCGAGACAAAGCTATTCAGAAATATCAGGAGCGCATGGCGTTGTGTTGGCCTGCCTTTGCCCGGTTAAAACTTAAAAAGCCCGGCATTGCTATTCGTAGAATGAAAACGCGCTGGGGGTCATTGAGTAAAAGTGGCATGCTGACGCTTAATTTTACGCTGATACGTGCGCCGGTAGAATGTATTGACTATGTTATTACTCATGAACTCTGTCATTTGATTCATCATGACCATAGCCCGCGCTTTTATCAGCTATTGGAAAAAATGATGCCAGATTGGCAAAGACGTAAGCATAAATTGGAGTTGGCTTTGGTTTGATGTTTGCACACAATGTGTTTTGGGCTGGTTGTCTTCCATTTGACTGTATTTTAGACGCACTCCTGTATTACCTTGGTTACCCCTCCATTCTCGCGTAAAATAGCCGGTTCCCTCGGCACTTTGTCGGGGAGCGGTTTTTAGTGAGTACGTGATGTTTTATCAAGACGATTTCGATGTAATTGTGGTGGGTGGTGGCCATGCCGGTACGGAGGCTGCGCTGGCGGCTGCGCGTATGGGCGTGAAAACACTGCTCTTGACGCATAACATCGATACCCTGGGGCAGATGAGCTGCAATCCAGCGATTGGCGGCATCGGCAAGGGGCACCTGGTTAAAGAGGTCGATGCGCTGGGTGGTTTGATGGCGAAGGCGGCGGACAAGGCGGGGATTCAGTTTCGTACCCTGAATGCGCGTAAAGGGCCGGCGGTGCGTGCGACGCGTGCCCAGGCGGATCGGGTTTTGTATCGTCAGGCGGTGCGCCCTGCCCTTGAAAATCAGCCCAATCTCACGCTGTTTCAGCAGTCGGTTGATGACCTGATCGTGGAAAACGGCCACGTAGCCGGTGTTGTGACGCAGATGGGGCTGCGCTTTCGCTCCCGTACCGTGGTGCTGACAGTCGGCACCTTTCTCGGTGGGCTGATTCATGTCGGGATGCAAAATTACCAGGGTGGCCGTGCAGGTGATCCGCCATCGAATGCACTATCGCGTCGCTTGCGCGAGTTGCCGTTTACCGTTGATCGCCTCAAGACCGGTACGCCGCCACGCATCGACGGGCGTACCATCGATTATTCACAGCTGACCGAACAGCCGGGTGACACTCCGCTGCCGGTCTTCTCTTATATGGGGAAAGTGGCCGATCACCCGCGTCAGATCTCGTGTCATATTACCCATACCAATGAAAAAACACATGACATTATTCGCGGGGCTCTCGACCGTTCACCGATGTATGCCGGCGTGATCGAGGGCGTTGGGCCACGTTACTGCCCGTCGATTGAAGATAAGATTGTCCGTTTTGCCGATAAAGATTCGCACCAAATCTTTGTGGAGCCGGAAGGGTTGACCACGAACGAGGTCTATCCCAATGGCATTTCAACCAGTCTGCCGTTTGATGTGCAGGTTGAGCTGGTGCGTTCGATGAAGGGATTTGAAAATGCCAATATCATCCGCCCCGGTTATGCGATTGAGTATGACTATTTTGACCCGCGCGAGCTGAAGTCATCGCTTGAAACTAAACACATGCCGGGGCTCTTTTTTGCCGGGCAGATCAACGGCACCACTGGTTATGAAGAGGCTGCGGCGCAAGGGTTGCTGGCGGGGCTGAACGCGGCACTTCAGGTGCAGGAAAAAGAGGCGTGGTGCCCACGCCGCGACGAGGCCTATCTTGGGGTGCTGGTCGATGACCTGATCACGCAAGGGACGTTGGAACCATACCGCATGTTTACCAGTCGCGCCGAATATCGCCTGCTGTTGCGCGAAGATAATGCCGATCTGCGCCTCACTGAAAAAGGACGCGAGCTTGGTTTGGTCGATGATGAGCGTTGGGCCGCATTTGAGGCGAAGCGCGAAGCGATCGAGCGTGAGCAACAGCGCCTGAATGAGGTCTGGGTGCGTCCGGGGCAGTTGGGCGAAGAAGAGTCGCAAAGGGTGTTCGGTGGCGCGCTGACCAAAGAGCAGAAATTGATCGATTTAATGCGTCGCCCCGATGTGGATTACACTTCGTTGATGACGCTTTCATGTGCGAACCCCGTTGAGATTGACCTATCTGTCGCCGAACAGGTTGAGATACAGGCGAAGTATGCCGGTTACATCGAGCGCCAGCGGGAAGAGATTGAACGCCACCTTCGACACGAAGAGACCAAATTGCCTGAAGATATGCAGTACGAGCAGGTGAGCGGCCTTTCTATAGAAGTGAAGCAGAAGTTGGCGGCGCAGCGCCCTGCTACCGTTGGCCAGGCTGGGCGTGTGCCGGGCGTGACGCCTGCGGCAATCTCATTATTATTAGTTCATTTGAAAAAACGTTCGGCGTTAACCGCACAGCGGTCTGCCTGATGGATGTCGATAGTGGGCTGCGCGCGCAGCAGGCAGACATCTTGCGGGATGGCATCAATCAGCTGGGGCTGTCGATTGCTGATGAGCAGCAGCAAAAGATGCTCGATTATTTGGGGCTGCTCGAAAAATGGAACAAGGCCTATAACCTGACGGCGGTGCGCGACCCGATTCAGATGGTGTCGCGTCACCTGCTCGACAGTCTTACCGTGGTGCCGTACATTAAGGGGACTCGGATTCTGGATGTGGGGGCTGGAGCGGGATTGCCGGGGATACCGCTGGCGATTCTTTTTCCCGAAATCCAGTTTGTTTTGCTGGATAGCAGCAGTAAAAAGACCCGCTTTATGACGCAGGCGATTGCAGCGTTGGCAATTGACAATGTCGAGGTGCACAATGGCCGGGTTGAGGCGTATCAATGTGAGTCGCGGTTTGACCAGATTGCATCGCGTGCCTTTGCCGAAATTTCGTTAATGGTGACGTTGACCAAACATCTGTTGCGTGCGGATGGTGAGTGGCTGGCGATGAAGGGCCAGTACCCAACGGATGAACTGGCGGTACTTGAAGATTTGTGTGAGACACTTGAGGTGACGAAAGTGACGGTGCCGGATGATGATGCGGCGCGCCATATCGTGCAGTTAAAGCCAAAGATTGACTAAAAAGTTGTTCGTGTTGCGAGTCGACTTAGGGAAATGTTTATGAGCAGGATTATTGCGATTACCAATCAGAAAGGCGGTGTGGGTAAAACCACCACGACGGTCAATCTGGCGGCTTCACTGGTGGCGACCAAGCGTCGGGTGCTGTTGGTCGATCTCGATCCTCAGGGCAATGCGACGATGGGTAGCGGTGTCGATAAAAATGCGATCGAGCTCTCCTGTTGTGATGTGTTGCTGAATGAGGCAACGGCGAGTGAGGCGATGATCCATCAGGAGCACATCGGTTATAGCCTGCTGCCATCGAATGGTGATTTGACCACTGCAGAGGTTGAGTTGATTAATATTGATGGCCGTGAGAGTCGTCTGGCTAAGGCGCTGCAACCTGTCGATGATCAGTTTGACTATATATTGATCGATTGTCCGCCAACATTGAATATGTTGACGGTTAATGCGCTGGTGGCTGCCGAAGGGGTGATCATCCCGATGCAATGTGAATATTATGCGCTTGAAGGATTGACCGCACTGGTCGAGACGATTGAGCAAGTGCGGTTGACCGCGAATCCGCGTCTCTCGATTGAGGGCTTGCTGCGCACCATGTTTGACCCGCGTAACAATCTATCGAATGAAGTCTCGGCACAGTTGATCAGCCACTTCGGGGATAAAGTTTATCGCACCGTGGTGCCGAGAAATGTTCGATTGGCTGAAGCGCCGAGTCATGGTCTGCCCGCCATTCAGTACGATAAAACTTCGCGTGGTGCCCTCGCCTATCTAGCTTTAGCTGGTGAGATTTTGCGTCGTGAATCTAAGGCAGCTGAAGTCGCATAATATTTTTTTGCTATTAGTTTCAAAAGATTAATTATAATAATTTAGTTAACTATATTTTTAGAGAGTAATTGATGGCGACTAAAAAGCGCGGTTTGGGACGCGGGCTGGATGCTCTGCTAGGTGGGGCCGCACCTGTGCCGACTACAACTGAGGCGGCCGCGAGGACATCTGACCTGCGCCACCTTCCGGTGGATGTCATGTGTCGTGGTAAATATCAGCCGCGAACCGATATGCGTACCGATTCGCTGGAAGAGCTGGCGGCTTCGATTCGCGCCCAGGGCGTGGTGCAGCCGATTGTTGTGCGCCCAGTTTCTGAAAACAAATACGAGATTATTGCGGGTGAGCGTCGTTGGCGCGCGGCACAGATTGCAGGTCTGCACGAAGTGCCGGTGGTGGTACGCGATGTACCAGATCAGACCGCGATGGCGATGGCGCTGATTGAAAATATTCAGCGTGAAGATCTTAACCCGATGGAAGAAGCGACTGCATTGCAGCGTTTAATTTTAGAATTTGAGTTGACTCACCAGGAGGCCGCCGAGGCGGTGGGGCGCTCACGTGTGGCGGTTTCTAATTTGCTACGCCTGTTTGATCTTAGTGCTGAGGTGAAGCAGATGGTTGAGTGTGGCGACCTGGGGATGGGGCATGCCCGCGCACTGTTGGGTCTGCAAGGCGATGCGCAAATTGAAGCGGCACGGCGTATTGCTAGCAAGGGCATGTCGGTTCGTGAGACCGAGCAGTTGGTGAGGCAGGCACAATCACCAGCGGTTAAGGCGAAATCATCAAAGAGTATTGAAAATGATCCGGATGTTCGCCGTTTGCAGGAAGATTTGTCGGAGCGCCTGGGTGCTGCAGTTAAATTTCAGCATTCAGCAAAAGGTAAAGGCAAGCTGGTGATTCAGTACAATAGCCTTGATGAGCTGGAAGGAATTCTTGAGCACATCAAATAAAACGGCTGCAATTCAAAGCTAACTCATTGAATTTAATTTTGATATACTGCCCTGCCATTTTGGGTGTGGTTGGTGATTTAGCGCATGAGTAAACAGAAAGGCCCGGGTCTTTTACTAATTGGTGTTGGCACAATGCTGACATCTATGACTGTCGCTGGCTTTGGCCTCGGTTTATTCGTTGATTACTGGCTGGATACTCAGCCGCTCTTTATGCTAATATTCGGCGGCCTTGGTATAGTGGGCGGAATCATTAAGGTGCACGGACTGTTGAGTAAGCTCGGATGAATGATTCTGAAAAGCCAAGTGAGTTGGCAGATAATGCTAAAAAAATCATATTGTTGCAACTTGGCATTGGCCTCGTAATAGCAGCTGGTTTTTTCCTGAAAGATGGCTCGTGGGCAGCGATTTCTGCATTTTATGGCGGATTAGTGAGTGTAGCCTCAGCAATGATGTTGAGCCACGGCGTTAAGCGCGCGAGTAATGCTGCCGAGAAAAGTGCTCAAACGAGCCAGATGATTTTATATTTGGGCGCAGTCGTACGATTTGTACTGGTACTGGCCCTGTTTGGAATAGGATTAGGCGCGCTGAAATTGGCTGCGCTGGCGTTGATTATAGGGTTTGTAATCACGCAGTTGGTGTTTGTTTTGATGGCTGGCCGACAGGGCCGCGCAAAACAGGTAGACACTGAATAATAAGAATTTAGTAATAATTTTTGGAGAGTGCAGGTTTGAGCGGATCATCTGATGGCGGCGGTACAGTCGCGTATATTCAGCATCACTTGACCAACCTATGTGTTGGTGACTGTGATCCTGTAACACATAAAGCCAATGGTTTTTGGGCATTACATATAGACACAGTCTTTTTTAGTGTTGCGTTAGGTGTTTTGATGATCGTGGTCAGTGCACGTATGGGCCGTAATCTTGCTACTGGGGTGCCTGGCGGTTTTCAGAATTTTGTTGAGATGATTATCGATTTTGTGAGTGGGCAGGTAAAAGATACCTTCCCTGATCATAACCCAATTATTGCACCGCTGGCGTTGACGATTTTTGTCTGGGTCTGGTTGATGAACTTTATGGATTTGATTCCGGTTGATCTGCTGCCGCTAATCGCATCGGGTGTGTTGGGTATTGAGTACCTGAAAGTGGTACCGACAACCGATCTGAACACGACATTGGCGATGTCGCTGACCGTGTTTGCATTGATTCTTTACTATAATTTTAAAGTTAAAGGCGCTGCAGGTTACTTGAAGATGTTTCTGTTTCACCCGTTTGGTAAGTTTTTTGTGCCGGTGAACATTGTGATGTCTGTGATCGAAGAGATAGCGAAGCCACTAAGTCTGGCGCTACGACTGTTTGGTAATCTGTTTGCGGGTGAGCTGGTATTCCTGCTGATCGCATTGATTGGTGGCACCATGGCCGTAGGCCTTGGCGCACTCATCTGGTTCCCATTGCAGGTTGTACTTGACCTTGGCTGGTTGATCTTCCATCTGTTAGTGATCACGCTGCAGGCATTTATCTTTATGGTGCTGACCATTGTGTATCTGGCCATGGCGCACACAGAAGATCATTAATTGAGTGACGCTCACTGAGCGTAAGATGTAATTAAGTTTTTGTTTGATTTAGATTTAGTAGTTTAATTTTTAGAGTTTTGATTTAATATTTTTTAAATAGGAGATGTACCAAATGACACCTGATATGATCGCACAAATTTATGCCTCTACTGCTGTTGGCGTCGGAATCATCCTTGCGGCTGCGGGTCTGGGTTCAGCTATTGGCTGGGGTCTGATCTGTGCGAAAACTCTTGAAGGAATCGCTCGTCAGCCTGAAATGCGTCCTGCGCTAATGACCAACATGTTCATCTTTGCTGGTCTGATGGAATCTTTCCCTTTCATCATTTTGGCGTTCGCAATGTGGTTCTTGTTTGCAAACCCATTCGTAGGTGCCCTAAGCAGCGCAATCGGCGCAGCATAAGGTTTAACCGGCCCCTGGTTGGTAATACCTTATTTATTTAGGAGACTGAGATGAATATTAACGTAACTCTGATTGCACAGATTATCGCATTCGTTACGCTGTTGTGGTTCGTCAATCGAGTGCTTTGGAACCCGATGAATGATCTTCTGATGGCAAGACAGAAGCGCATTGCTGACGGTTTGGCCGCTGCAGACAAGGGCAAGCATGATCTTGAACTTGCTGAAAAGCGCGCTAAAGAGCGTTTGGTTGAAGCAAAATCACATGCAGCTGAGATTTTGGCTCAAGCTGAAAAACGTGGCAACGAAATTGTCGAAGAGGCAAAAGAGAAGGCACGTACAGAAGGCGAACGTCTGATCATCGGCGCAAAAGCTGAAATTGAACAGGAAGCGAATCGCGCTAAAGAGCAGCTCCGAGGCAAAGTAGCATCAGTTGCTGCTGCAGGTGCGGGTCGTATTCTTGGCCGTGAAGTGGATGAAAAGGTGCATGCCGATCTGTTGAAAGATCTGGTTGGCCAGATATAAGAGGGCTGAACGAGCATGGCTGAAAAAAGCACAATCGCACGTCCTTATGCCCAGGCTGTTTTTGAGCAAGCTGCCGCAACTAAGCAGTTTGCACAGTGGTCTGAGAATCTGGCGCTAGCGTCTGCCGTAATACAGGACAGTGGAATGCAGTCCGTGGTTGGTAATCCACGTGTGAGCAAAGCACAACTGGTTGACCTTTTTCTCGGTGTTTGTGGCGATCAGTTTGATGACGCGGCAAAGAACCTGATTAAGTTGTTGATCGAAAATGGACGGGTAACCGTTCTGCCTGAAATCACAGCATTGTACGAAGAACATCGTGCCGAGGCTGAGAAGACTGTTCAGGCAGAGGTTATCTCCGCATTTCCGGTGACCAGTGCGCAGCAGACCAGTATCAAAAAAGCGCTGAAGAAGCGTTTAGGTCGTGAGGTCGAGCTCGTCTGCACAACAGACAACTCTCTAGTGGGTGGTGCCATTATTCGCGCAGGCGATATGGTTATCGACGGTTCAGTGGTTGGTCAGTTAGAAAAACTGACTCACGCCCTGACCCATTAACCTGGTTAAGACCCACTGAAAACAATTCGTTATAGAGGATATAAACATGCAGTTAAATGCAGCAGAAATCAGTGAGCTGATTAAGCAACGAATCGAAAGCTTCGATGCAGTGAGCGAAGCACGTACCGAAGGTACCGTGGTCAGCGTTAAAGACGGTGTTGTTCGCATTCACGGGCTTGCCGATGTGATGCAGGGCGAGATGATTGAATTCGCTAACAACACATATGGTATGGCGCTTAACCTTGAGCGTGACTCTGTTGGTGCCGTTATTATGGGCGCTTACGAAGAGATCTCTGAAGGCGACAATGCGAAATGTACCGGTCGAATCCTTGAGGTTCCTGTCGGTAGAGGGCTATTAGGTCGAGTTGTAAACTCTCTGGGTGAGCCAATTGATGGTAAAGGGCCGGTTGAATCTGATGGCTCCTCCCCTATCGAAAAAGTAGCGCCAGGCGTTATTGCGCGTCAGGGCGTTGATCAACCAGTACAGACGGGTTTGAAAGCGATTGATGCGATGGTGCCAATTGGCCGTGGCCAGCGTGAGCTGATCATTGGCGATCGTCAGACAGGTAAAACAGCGGTTGCGATCGATGCGATCATCAACCAGAAAGGTACTGGTGTTAAATGTATTTATGTTGCGATCGGCCAGAAGGCTTCTTCTGTTGCTAACGTAGTACGTAAATTAGAAGAGCATGATGCACTGGCGCATACCATTATCGTTGCTGCGACTGCTTCTGATCCAGCTTCTATGCAGTTCATCGCGCCATACGCGGGTTGCACCATGGGTGAATACTTCCGTGATCGTGGTGAAGATGCGCTGATCGTTTATGATGATCTGACCAAGCAAGCATGGGCATACCGTCAGGTTTCGCTATTGCTACGTCGTCCGCCAGGCCGTGAAGCGTATCCAGGCGATGTTTTTTATCTTCATTCTCGTCTACTAGAGCGTGCTGCTCGTGTAAATGTTGATTATGTTGAGAAATTCACCAACGGTGAAGTGAAAGGTAAAACGGGTTCTTTGACTGCACTACCAATCATTGAAACTCAGGGTGGTGACGTATCAGCATTCGTACCAACCAACGTAATTTCGATTACCGATGGCCAGATCTTCCTTGAGACCGATCTGTTCAACTCGGGTATCCGCCCTGCGATTAACGCGGGTCTGTCGGTATCTCGAGTCGGTGGTGCAGCACAGACCAAAATTATTAAAAAGCTGGGTGGTGGTGTTCGTCTTGATCTTGCGCAGTACCGTGAGCTTGCAGCATTTGCACAGTTTGCTTCTGATCTTGATGAAGCAACCCGTAAGCAGCTTGAGCGTGGTCAGCGTGTAACAGAACTGATGAAGCAGAAACAGTACGCACCAATGAGTGTTGCAGAACAGGCAACATCACTTTTTGCTGCTAACGAAGGCTTTCTTGATGATGTCGCGCTAGATAAAGTAGGCGCTTTTGAGGCTGCTTTGATTAGCTACATGAACAGCAGTCAGGCTGACCTTATGGCTACCATCAACGAATCTGGTGACTTTAGTGGTGATATCAAGAGCGGATTGACATCAGCGATCGAGTCATTCAAGGCAAACAACGTCTGGTAAAGACGGGAGAGTTGTAATGGCCGTAGGCAAAGAGATACGCACCAAGATCACTAGCATTAAGAATACGCAGAAGATCACGCGTGCTATGGAAATGGTAGCTGCGAGTAAGATGCGTAAAGCACAGGACCGCATGGGGGCTTCTCGCCCTTATGCGCAAAAAATGCGTAATGTTGTTGATCATCTCGCTCACGCGCACCCTGAGTATAAACACCCATATCTTGAAGATCGCGATGTAAAACGTGTTGGTTACATCGTTGTGTCTTCAGACCGTGGTCTGTGTGGCGGTTTGAACAGTAACCTGTTTAAGAAAACCGTTACGTCTATGAAAGAGTGGCACGACCAGGGCAAAGAGATTGATCTCTGCACCATTGGTAGTAAGAGCGCCGCATTTTTTGGCCGCATGGGTGGCAACGTGGTTGCACAGGCGGCTCACTTGGGTGATCGACCTGAAATTACCGATCTGATTGGCTCGGTTAAGGTGATGCTGGATGCTTTTGATGAAGGCAAACTGGATCGGCTTTATGTTGTTTACAATGAATTCGTAAACACCATGACTCAGGCACCAAAAGTTGAGCAGCTACTACCGGTTGAGAAAAAAGAAGACAAAGAGCTAGAGCATCACTGGGATTACTTCTATGAGCCTGAAGCAAAAGATGTGCTGGATGCTTTGCTGGTTCGTTTTATTGAGTCTCAGGTTTATCAGGGTGTGGTTGAAAACCTCGCCTGTGAGCAGGCAGCGCGTATGGTTGCAATGAAATCTGCTTCTGATAATGCGGGTGACATCATTGGTGACTTGCAATTAATTTACAACAAAGCACGTCAGGCGGCGATTACTCAAGAGATCTCCGAGATCGTAAGTGGCGCGTCCGCAGTTTAGCGTGAAGCCTGGTTGAGCGAGCGTGTTGCTCAGAATTTTTGCAAGACAAGATATTAAAATTTTATAAGAGGATTTGAGGCGATGAGTGCAGGAAAAATAGTACAGATTATCGGTGCTGTTGTTGACGTGGAATTCCCACGCGACGCCATGCCCAAGGTCTATGATGCATTACACGTGGGTGATGCAAATCTTACCCTTGAAGTGCAGCAGCAGTTGGGTGATGGAGTTGTTCGTACCATTGCCATGGGTTCTACCGACGGTGTTCAGCGCGGTAAGTCAGTCAGCAATACTGGCGGCCCGATTGCGGTACCTGTAGGCGAAAAGACACTAGGACGTATCATGGATGTTCTCGGTGACCCAATTGATGAAAAAGGTCCGATCGGTGAAGAAGATCGTTGGGCAATTCATCGTAAAGCACCTAGCTACGAAGAACAGGCTGGTAGCACCGAGTTGCTTGAAACTGGTATTAAAGTGATCGATCTACTTTGCCCATTCGCTAAGGGTGGTAAAGTTGGTCTGTTCGGTGGTGCGGGTGTCGGTAAAACCGTTAACATGATGGAACTGATTCGTAACATCGCGATCGAGCATAGCGGTTACTCAGTATTCGCTGGTGTTGGTGAGCGTACTCGTGAGGGTAACGATTTCTACCACGAAATGACCGATTCAAACGTAATCGATAAAGTATCCCTTGTTTATGGTCAGATGAATGAGCCTCCAGGTAACCGTCTACGTGTTGCGTTGACTGGCCTGACCATGGCTGAGTACTTCCGTGACGAAGGTCGTGACGTACTGTTATTTGTTGATAACATTTACCGTTACACCCTGGCGGGAACAGAAGTATCTGCGCTACTGGGACGTATGCCTTCTGCGGTAGGTTACCAGCCTACGCTTGCTGAAGAGATGGGTGTACTACAGGAGCGTATCGCGTCTACCAACAAAGGTTCAATTACCTCTATTCAAGCGGTATATGTACCTGCGGATGATTTGACCGATC